>Ga0307517_10001472_pt1 | contig 39405 bp, 38 predicted proteins | sample 23_EM_MG_FD_194515 | JGI IMG/M metagenome (GOLD analysis project Ga0307517, IMG submission 194515) | Populus trichocarpa ectomycorrhiza microbial communities from riparian zone in the Pacific Northwest, United States - 23_EM | ecosystem: Host-associated > Plants > Roots > Unclassified | place...
AGGCCGACGTCGCCGAATTCGCCAAGGTCGAGCAGGACGCGAGATTCGAAGGACGCCAGGTCGTGATGGTGCTGGCGCCGCGCTGATTCGAGTTACTTGAATTGAGAACGGCCCGTCGGATGATCCGGCGGGCCGTTTCCGTTTACGAGCACTCAGCTGCGCGTGGCCTGCCAGGTGCCGCTGCAGCGATCGCCGGTGATGATGCCGCTCCATGAACCGGCGCCGCTGGTACCGGCGAGCCGGCCGCCGCCGTTGGCCTTGGAGGCGCCCACCGAGACATTGACGGCAACCGCGCCGCCACGGCGAACCGAGCCGGAGACCCTGCCCCCGCCGGCCGATGACACGCGGGTTCCCGCCACCTGGAAGGGAACGCTGTAGCCGGACATGCAATTGCCGCGCGTGGTGGCGAAAACCACGTTCCAGGTGCCGTTATAGACGCCCGAGGCTCTTGCAGCGTCGGCGCTGGGGGGCACCATTGTGGCCGCGGCGAGCACCGCGAACACGGGAAGCCAACGCAGGGTGGAAAAGCGGGAAAAGGCTGCGGATCTGGAAATGAGGCAATGAAATACGGTCATTTGGTCCTGCTCCGGGGCTGAGACGGCGATGACGTCACCGATTAAGTCACAGCACGGGGTTGCCCGGTTCATCGTTGCCAATTCGCTTCCGGTCTGCCATAAGCCCAGCCTTCATCGCCCGGCTGATTAAGGGCTGCCGTGTCGATGACCCAGTGCGGGTGATTTCGTTTTCGGAAAAACCTGAGCACTTTCAACGCTCTAACGAGCATTTCAAGCCGCAAAAGCGCCCCTTGGGGCGCGTTTTTCTGTGGCCATAGGAGAGCCAAATGCCCAAGCTGAAGACCAAGTCAGGCGCTAAAAAGCGCTTCAAGGTGACTGCCACCGGTAAAGTAATGTCGGCCCACGCCGGCAAGCGCCACGGCATGATCAAGCGGACGAAGAAGCAGATTCGTCAGCTCCGCGGCACCCGCGTGCTGTTCAAGACCGACGGCGACAACATCAAGAAGTATTTCTTGCCGAACGCCTGATCGCGTCCGCGTTTCGCTTTAGCCGAGCCGCGTCCGCGCGGCGATCCGTCACCTAATTTTCAGATCTAAGGATAGCAGTCATGTCTCGCGTCAAACGCGGTGTGACCTCTCACGCCAAGCACAAGAAAGTCTACAAGGCCGCCAAGGGCTTTTCCGGCCGCCGCAAGAACACCATCCGCGCCGCCAAGGCCGCGGTCGAAAAGGCCGGGCAATATGCCTTCCGCGACCGCAAGCGCAAGAAGCGCACGTTCCGCGCGCTCTGGATCCAGCGCATCAATGCCGCGGTTCGTCCGTTCGGCATGACCTACAGCGTCTTTATCAACGGCCTGTCGAAGTCGGGCATCACGGTGGACCGCAAGGTGTTGTCGGATCTCGCCATCACCGAGCCGGCGGCGTTCCAGGCGATCGCTGAAAAGGCCAAGGCTGCGCTCGCAGCGTAAGCTGTCCCTTGGTGCGAAGTTTTAGAAGTCGTCATGGCCGGGCTTGTCCCGGCCATCCACGTCTTCTTCTTTCTCGCGGACGCTTAAGACGTGGATGCCCGGCACAAGGCCGGGCATGACGGGCTAGGAGCGGAGGTTCAGCATCCTAGTCAAAAAGGATTGCCATGACCGACCTCGCTCAACTCGAATCCCAAATCCTCACCGATATCGCCGCCGCCGGCGACGAAGCCGCGCTCGAAGCGGTGCGCGTTGCCGCGCTCGGCAAGAAGGGCTCGATCTCCGCGCTGCTCGCGACGCTCGGCAAGATGTCGCCGGACGAGCGCAAGACGCAGGGTGCGGCGATCAATCTCGCCAAGGACAAGGTCACGCAGGCGCTGACCGCGCGCCGCGAACTCCTGAAATCGGCAGCGCTCGATGCCCGCCTCGCTTCCGAGACCATCGACGTCACGCTGCCGCTGCGCGATGCGGCCGCCGAACAGGGCCGCCTCCATCCGCTGAGCCAGGTGTTCGAAGAGGTCAACGTCATCTTCGCCGATATGGGATTTTCCATCGCCGAAGGCCCGGATATCGAAACCGACGACTACAACTTCACCAAACTGAATTTTCCCGAAGGCCATCCGGCGCGGGAGATGCACGACACGTTCTTCTTCAATCCGAAAGAAGACGGATCGCGCATGCTGCTTCGCACCCACACCTCGCCGGTGCAGGTGCGCACCATGCTGAATCAGAAGCCGCCGATCCGCATCATTTGCCCGGGCCGAACCTATCGCATCGATTCGGATGCGACCCACACGCCGCAGTTCCATCAGGTCGAAGGCCTCGTCATCGACAAGGGCTCGCATCTCGGCCACCTCAAATGGATCCTGCACGAGTTCTGCAAGGCGTTCTTCGAGGTCGACCACATCAACATGCGGTTCCGGCCGTCGTTCTTCCCGTTCACGGAGCCTTCGCTCGAGGTCGACATCCAGTGCCGCCGCGACAAGGGTGAAATCCGCTTCGGCGAAGGCGAGGATTGGCTGGAAATTCTCGGCTGCGGCATGGTGCATCCGAACGTGCTGCGCGCCTGCGGCATCGATCCCGACGTCTATCAGGGCTTCGCCTGGGGCATGGGCATCGATCGCATCGCAATGCTCAAATACGGCATGTCCGATCTGCGCCAGCTGTTCGACAGCGACGTGCGCTGGCTCAACCATTACGGCTTCAAGCCACTCGACGTCCCGACGCTGGCGGGAGGATTGAGCACGTGAGTCCCGTCGAGACTACCGTTGCGGAGAGAGCCCCCACCCTAACCCTCCCCCGCGAGCGGGAGAGGGAACGGACTGCGCCTGGGACAAATAGCGATTATCTCAAGGACACGAACCCTCTTTCCGCAGGACAGGTCAAACCCCCTCTCCCGCTTGCGGGGGAGGGTTGGGGTGGGGGTCTCTCCACATCGGAGGCGTCTATGGTTGATCCAGAAAATCCCACCTGGAAAGTATCTTCAAAGCTCCGTGCGAACGCGCGCGAACTCCGAAAGAATTCCACCGACGCCGAACGCATCCTCTGGTCCGAACTCCGCGATCACAGGCTGAACGGCATAGGCTTCCGCCGCCAGGTACCGATCAAAAACTACATCGTCGACTTCGCCTGTCATGCAGCAAAACTGGCGGTCGAGCTCGACGGCGGGCAGCATTTTTCGGAAAAGGGCGAACGCGCCGACGCCGCACGCTCAGCCGTTATCGAAGCGAGAGGCTTCAAGGTCCTCCGATTCAGCAATCACGACGTGATGACAAATCGCGTCGGCGTTCTCGAAACAATTGCCACTGCCGTTGCGGAGAGAGCTCCCACCCCAACCCTCCCCCGCAAGCGGGAGAGGGAGCAGGCCATCCGCGTGGAGAAAACGCAGCCATGAAATTCACGCTCTCCTGGCTGAAGGAACATCTCGACACCGACGAGCCGCTGGAAAAGCTGGCCGACAAGCTCACCATGATCGGGCTTGAGGTCGAGCATATCGACGACAAGGCGAAGGCGTTGGCGCCGTTTTCGATTGCGCGGGTGATTTCGGCCGAGCAGCATCCGAATGCGGATCGCTTGCGCGTCTGCATGGTGGATACCGGAGACGGGGCTGCGCCGGTGCAGGTGGTCTGCGGCGCGCCGAACGCGCGCGCGGGGCTCATCAGCGTGTTCTCTCCGCCCGGCACTTTCATTCCCGGCAAGAACATCACGCTCGGCATCGGCACCATCAGAGGCGTCGAGAGCCGCGGCATGCTGTGCTCGGCGGCCGAGCTGCAGATTTCCGAGGACCATGACGGCATCATGGAGCTGCCGGCCGATGCGCCAATCGGCGCGGCCTATGCGCAATGGGCCGGGCTCGGCGATCCCATGCTCGAAATCAACCTGACGCCGAACCGGCAGGATTGCACCGGCGTGCACGGCATCGCGCGCGATCTTTCCGCCGCCGACATGGGCAAATTCAAAGACCCCGCTATCAAGCCGATCAAGGGCGAATTCCCCTGCCCGGTGAAGGTGACGGTTGACGACGCCACGCTGTGCCCGGGCTTTGCGCTGCGGCTGGTGCGCGGCGTCAAGAACGGCCCGTCGCCGGAATGGCTGCAGAAGCGGCTGACCTCGATCGGGCTGCGCCCGATCAATGCGCTGGTCGATATCACCAACTTCATGACCTACGACCGCGCCCGGCCGCTGCATGTGTTCGACGCCAAGAAAGTAACCGGCAATCTCACCGTGCGCCGTGCGCGCGACGGCGAAAGCCTGCTGGCGCTCGACGGCCGCACCTACACGCTCGATCCCGGCATCTGCGTGATCTCGGACGAGCACGGCGTGGAGTCGCTGGCCGGCATCATGGGCGGCGAAGCCTCCGGCTGCGACGAGAACACGACGGACGTGCTGATCGAATCGGCGCTGTGGAACGAGATCAACATCGCCCAGACCGGCCGCAAGCTCGGCATCAATTCGGACGCGCGCTATCGCTTCGAGCGCGGCGTCGATCCGGCCTTCATGGTACCGGGGCTCGAACTCGCGACCAAGCTGGTGATGGAGCTGTGCGGCGGCGCGCCGTCGGAGAACGTCGTCGTCGGCAATCCCTTCGGCGAAGATCGCGTGATCGATTTCCCGCTCAGCGAAGTCAAGCGTCTCGCGGGAATCGAGGTGCCGCTGGTCGAAATGAAGCGCATCCTCAGCCATCTCGGTTTCATGGTGGCTGGCAGCGGTTCCGTCGTGAAGGTTGCCGTACCGTCCTGGCGCACTGACGTGCATGGCAAAGCCGACATCGTCGAGGAGATCGTGCGCATCGTCGGCGTCGACAAGGTGCCGATGACGCCGTTCGAGCGCGGCGACGCGCCGCGCAAGCCGGTTCTGACCGCGATCCAGCTTCGCACCCGCCGCGCCAAGCGTGCGCTGGCCGCGCGCGGCATGGTCGAGGCCGTGACGTGGTCGTTCATTTCAAAGCCCGCGGCCGAATTGTTCGGCGGCGGACAGGCCGAGCTCGCGCTCGCCAACCCGATCGCGTCTGATCTCTCCGACATGCGGCCGAGCCTGCTGCCGGGCCTGATCGCGGCGGCGCAGGCCAATGCCAATCGCGGCTCGTCGGACGTCGCGCTGTTCGAGGTCGGCCAGGTGTTCAAGGGCGACAAGCCCGAAAACCAGCTGCTCGCAGCTTCAGGCGTGCGCCATGGCTTTGCGTCGTCGAAAGGCATGGGACGGCACTGGTCCGGCTCGACTGAAGCCGATGCGCTCGACGCCAAGGCCGATGCCTTCGCGGTGCTCGCGGCCGCCGGCGCGCCGATGCAGGCGCTGCAGATCGTGCCCGGTGGCGCGAGCTGGCTGCATCCGGGACGTTCCGGCACCATCCAGATCGGGCCGCAGAACGTGCTCGGCTATTTCGGCGAACTGCATCCGCGCACCCTGGAGGCGCTCGGCGCCGACGGCCCGCTGATCGCGTTTGAAGTGATCCTCGATCGCATCCCCGACGCCAAGCAGAAGCCGACCCGCGCCAAGCCGGTGCTTGAACTCTCCGCGTTCCAGCCGGTGTCGCGCGATTTTGCCTTCATCGTCGATCGCAACGTCAAGGCGGGCGACATCGTGCGATCAGCGCTGGGCGTCGACAAGAAGCTGATCACGGGTGTCACGGTGTTCGACGTCTATGAAGGCAAGGGCATCGACGAGACCAAGAAGTCGGTCGCGATTGCCGTGACCATCCAGCCGCGCGAGAAGACGCTCACCGACCAGGAGATCGATGCGGTGGCGGCGAAGATCGTGGCCGAGGTGACCAAGAAGACCGGCGGCACGTTGCGCGCATGATGCGGACGGCGTGAGCGGCTTTCAGCCGTCACACCTAAAAACAAGTTCAAGAAACGGAACATGAGCCTCGAAGGCCTCATCCCCACAGGCGTCAGCCTCAACGCCGCGATCGCGATCTGTGCGATCGCGTTCGTCTCGGGACTGGCGCGCGGATTTTCCGGCTTCGGCTCCGCGCTGATTTTCATGCCGCTGGCGAGCAGCATGGCGGCGCCGAAGCTGGTCGCGGCTTTGCTGCTTATTATCGATTTCGTCGCGGCCCTGCCGCTGATCCCGAATGCATGGAAGCGTGCCGACCGCAAGGCGACCGCGGTCATCGTATTCGGCGCCCTGATCGGCGTGCCTGTTGGAACCTACTTCCTCACCGTACTCGACCCGGTGACGACGCGCTGGATCATCTCGGCCTTTGTGTTCGCATTGCTGCTGCTGTTGTTGTCGGGCTGGCGCTATCGCGGCAAGGATCACGCTGCCATTTCCGTCGGGATCGGCGGGCTTTCGGGCTTTTGCAGCGGACTGGCACAGACCGGCGGACCGCCGATCGTGGGCTATTGGCTCGGCCGTCCCGTCGCATCCGCCGTTGCACGCGCCAACATCATGCTGTTCTTCGCCGCCTCGGATTTCTTTTCCGTCGTCAGCTATTCGCTGACCGGGCTCATCACGTCGGATTCGATCCGGTTTTCGCTTGTCGTGGGTCCGACCTACGCCATCGGCGTCTGGCTCGGCGCCCAACTGTTCGGCCGCGCCAGCGAGACGCTGTTTCGTTCGATCTGCTACGCATTGATCGCGATGGCCGTCATCGTCGGCCTGCCGGCGCTGGATGGTGTGCTGCGGTAGGGCTCTCCATCGTCGGCCCGGCGAACGCCGGGACCCATACGCCGCGGCCGTCGTGTTGCGGAAGGTATCTGCCACCTGATCTATGTCGATGGATCACGCGGTATGGGTCCCGGCCTAGTGCGCAATTGCGCACTAGGCCGGGACGACGGCAACATCAATTGATCGGAGACGCCGACCTCGGCTGCGGCGCGCGGCGCCGTTGCTTCGGCGGGGGTGCCGCCGGCTCCGGATCTTTCAACGCGCCGATCCGTCGCAACGCCGCTTCGGCGGCGCGTTCGCCGCTTTCCCAGGCGCCGTCGATCGTGCCCCACAGGGTTTCATGGGTGGCTTCACCGGCGAGATACATACAGCCGACCGGCTCGGTCAGCACCTTTCGCGAGGCCTGTCCGCCTGGACCGGCCGACGACATCGCGCCGAGCGCAAACGGCGCTGCGTTCCAGCGCGTCGCGCTCGATTTCTTCACCGCGGCCGCGACCTCGCTGCCGTATAATTTACCCAGCCACTCCACCGCAAACGCGACCATGGCCTTTTCGCCCTGCGCGGAGAGATCGCGGCCGAACGAGCCCGCGACATCGATCGAACACAGCGACGACGCGCCGATGTTGGCATACAGCAATGCGGTCCGCGTCGAAGTGCTCTGCTCGATGACGATATCGTCGCGGGCCAGCCCCAGCGGATTACCCGGCATCTGCAGCGCGATGCGGTCATAGCTGCCGAGGCTCAGTTTGGCGGCGGCATCGAGCGTGCGTTTGGGAATATCGGGCGTGAACTTGATATTGCCCGCGGCGAGAACGTTGCTCGACACCGTGATGATGGCGGCGCGGGCGGCGATCTTGCCGGCAGGCGTTTCCACAAAAACGTCGCGGCTGCCCCAGGAAATCCGGTTCGCCGGCGTCGACAGCGATAGCGGCACCTGCTCGCCGAGTTTTGCGATCAGCGTCCCCAACCCCTGGCGGCAGGCGATCGCCGTGTTGCGGTCCTGCGCGCGAACCTTGTCGACGACCGACATCTCTTTCAGGTCCTTGCCGGCGAAATTGGCGCCGAGCACGAAGTCAGCCGCACCCGCCCAGTCGCCGAGATCCTTCGGCAGCACCGACGCGCAGGAGACGTCGAACCGGCGCGAGGCCTCGTCGATGGCGCGGTTGGCGCGCACCAAGGCCGCGAGAAATTCCTCGGTCTCACCGGCGCGGGCATTGCGGCGACCGATGCGGATTTTCTGGCCCGACGGCGCGGGCATGACTTCGAGCCCCGCCGATCGCGCAAGCTTGATCATCGGGTTGGTCTCGGGATTATGCATCCAGCGCGCACCGCGATCGAACGGCACCTCGAAGCTGGCAGTATCGGTCTGGCAGCGGCCGCCGATCTGGCTCGCCGCTTCCACCACGATCACCTTGCGGTTCGCCGCCATGATCCGCCGCGCCGCAGCAATGCCGGCCACGCCGGCGCCGATCACGACAATGTCAGCCTCGCGCGGCAAGGGCGCGGCCCCCGCCCGCCCACTGAGGACCGGGATCACCGCCAGGCCTGCGGAGGCCGAGAGGAAATCGCGGCGGGTCATTGTCATGTCATGGTTTCCGGGAGCTTGAAAGAAAGAGAACAGCTAGCGAACTGTGCCGCATCTCACCTTGCGCAGCAACACTCATGGTAAATCAATCATGATTGATCCGTTTCACGCATGAACTAAATTGAAACGGCTTGCGACCATGCTAATGGAACAAAAAGGCGGTCAAAGAACCGCGGGGGGAATTCATGGGCGTAATGCTCGACACTGTCGGCCAGTTGATTGCGGGCTACCTGCAAAAGGAAGTCCCGGGCTATGAGCCTTTCACGCCCAGCGATCCCGAGCATTTGCGCGGTGTCATCGAACCCGGCGACGTGCTGCTGGTCGAAGGCAACAACCGCATTTCCGGCATCATCAAATACCTCACGCAATCGACCTGGTCGCATGCCGCTGTTTATGTCGGCCCGATCGACGGCGCCGCCGAACCCGATGGCGAGCCGCACGTCCTGATCGAAGCCAATATCGGCGAAGGCGTGACCTCGGCGCCGCTGTCGAAATATTATCCCTATCACACCCGCCTGTGCCGGCCCGTCGGCCTGTCCTACGAGGACCGCATCACGGTGTGCCGTTACGCGATCAACCGGATCGGTTTCGGCTACGACACCAAGAACATCGTCGACCTGATGCGCTTTCTGATTCCGCTGCCGGTGCCGCAGCGCTGGCGGCGGCGCATGATCGCGTTCGGCTCCGGCGATCCCACCAAGATCATCTGCTCGGCGCTGATCGCCCAGGCGTTCGACGCCGTGCGTTATCCGATCCTGCCCAAGATCACCCGCGCCGCCTCGCGAAAAGCCCGGCGCGAGATCCTTCACATCCGCGATTCGTCGCTGTACATGCCGCGCGATTTCGACATCTCGCCCTATTTCGAAATCGTCAAACCCACCATCGTGCACGGCTTCGACTACACAGCCTTGCATTGGGCCGACAAGCAGAAGCCGCTCCCGGAGGTAGCCGGCGAATTCGGTGTGTTTCCAGAGGTCGAGTCGCCGTCGCTTGTTCCTGAAGAGATTGACCAAGAAACGTCGCTTCCGGTTTCGGATAAAGAAGTGACCGAGGCTACCGCGCAGACCGCCATGGTCGAGCGCGTGACCGTGTCGGAACATTATCTCGCCGTCGAATATGTCCCGGTCCGCCCGCCGGAACACCGTGCCCGTCCGCGCGGCAAGGCGTTTGCGGCGGCGTAAGCGCTGCCGTTCCGTCGGCGAACTTCGCCGGCCATCGTCGGCGAACGGCTTTGACGGCGCGACCCCAATATTTTTCTTCGTGGTCCGCTCGATCCCCTTAGGCAGGGAGGCCGAACCGCGCGAGTTCGTTGGGCGTGGCGCGAGATTTTGCGGCAGCCCGAGCCAAAGACCGGATCGTCACCGACCTGTCGTATCTCTTGGTTAACGATATCGGGTACGGCGTCTGAAGCCGACATCGACAAGATTGGCAAACGGGAAGAACTTGAGCATGCGTACCTTGAATATGGCTGCAGCGTTGAGCTGCGCAATTCTATTTTCTGTGATTGGCGCAAAGGCCTCAAACGCCACCACGATCGATAGCTTTACCGGCGGCTGGTATCAGAACAACGGCACGACCTTTGGCATTTCCAACAACATCTACGTCGGTTGGAACCCGAACACCGGCTCAGCCTACAATAATTGGCTTGGCTTCAACCTCGCGGGTGTGGCTGGCCAAAACATCGCCAGCGCGACGCTGACTTTCTACGGCTCAAATGGAGCTTACGGCGGTACTGACCCGAGCGAGACACTGGGGCTGTTCGCCTATAACGGCAGCATCAATGCGCTTTCGAGCAATCAAAGCGGCGTCGGCATCTATAATGATCTGGGTACCGGTGCGAGCTACGGCCAGGCAACTGTCTCCAAAGGCCCCCTCACCCAGTTCTCGATAACGCTCTCGGCGCAGGCAATTGCTGACATGATGGCCGCCGCGAACAATCCGACCGACCAAAGGTTTGTTATCGGCGGTTCGCTGCTTACGATTGCTCCGACGCACAATAGCGACAATTGGTGGACAGATGGGGCTCTGTTCTCGAATTCCACGCTGCAGCACGCCGCGTTCCTGAACCTCGAAACGGTGGCCGCCGTTCCTGAACCCTCGACCTGGGCGATGATGATCCTCGGCTTCGCAGGCGTCGGATTCATGGCCTATCGCCGACGCAATCAGACTGCAGCGCGCGCGGTCTGATCAAGCTTAAGTCGAGAATACGAAGACCGCCTTCCGGCGGTCTTTTTGTTGGCTTCACGCGTAGCCCGGATGGAGCGCAGCGTAATCCGGGGCAGGTGTATGACCCGGGCAAAGACCCGGATTTCGCTGCGCTCCATCCGGGCTACGAATCCCAACCTTCCCCGCAATCCTAAAACCTCGCCGCCAGCGTTAGCCTCACTGCTAATGGTTCGGCCGGATGAACATGGCGATCGGCAACACCGCCGATCGGCTCGCCCGGCAGCCGCGACAGATAATAATATTCAATCTGGTTGGTCCGGGCGTTGAACAGGTTCAGCACGTCGAGTTGCAGCCGCAAGCCATTGTCGAATTTGTAGCCCGCGCGCGCGTTGAAGATCAGCGATCCCTGCGAACGCACACTGTCATCCTCGATCAGGGGACGCGGCCCGAAATAGCGCGCCCGCAATGCACCGAACCAGCCGCTGTCGCCGCCGAACGTCACGCCGCCACTCGCCACCAGCGCCGGCGCGCCGGGGATGCGATTGCCGACGGCATCGAAATCGGTGAAGCGGGCGCGCGTATAGGCTAAATCGAAATCGAGCATCATCCACGGCAACAATTTATACTGGTTGGTCCACTCGACGCCGACGCGGCGGCTGGGCCGGCTCGGCTCGGTGGTGCCGGCGTCGCCGACAAACAGCAATTCCGAATCGAAATCCAAAGTGAATACCGAAAGCGAACTGGTGAGGCCTTCGATCGCCTTGGTGCGGATCCCGATCTCGGCGCCTTTCGACCGCACCAGCAGCGGCACGCGGTCCAGCGGCGTCACCTTGTCGTTGGGATCGACCGTGATGGTCGCGCCCCTGATGTCGTTGGAGTGCAGGCCGTAACCGGCATTGCCGTAGAACTCGGTCTTGTACCAGGGGCCGAGAACCAGCCCCGCCTTCGGGCTGGTCATCGAGGCCTGCGCGCTGCCAGAATTTTCCGGCGTGTCGCTGACGACGCGGCCTGCGAAATAATCCTCGCGGATACCGACCGTGGCACGCAACCAGTCGGTCCACCGTGCCGTCGTATCCGCCCACAGACCGACATTGCCTTCCTTCACGCCGTCTTCGCGTACCGTTGAAAGCGTCGCGCGCTGCAAGGTACGGAATAGTCCGACCTGGATGTCGTCGGCGCGTGTCTGCAGGCCGATGCGGGTCTGGGTCTCGATACCGGCAAGGCGCACATCGAAGGCGTGGCTGGCGTTTAGCCCGTAGACGTTACGCCGGTCGGTCTGGCTGAACTGATCGCCATGGACGGGATCGTCGAGGAAATAAGTGAAATTGTTGAAGAGGTTGAGCTGCGAGCGGATCACATAGGCGTTGATCTTGCTCTGGCCGTACGCGCTCGATTGCGCCCAACTGCTTGAGAGCGAGAAACGGCTCGAGGTTCCGCCATCGGTTGGATCGAGCGAACCAAGTTTGCCGATCACACCCTGATCGACCGCGCGCTGCGCCACCTGATCGGTCGCATTCCAGCCGTTGGAATAGGCCATCCCCGACAGCGTGAACCCATCGGTGGCGGTGCCCTGGCTGTGGCGCAGCACGCCGTTCAGCTTGCGGACATTGTCAGGCACGTCCCACGGCCCGTTATATGTGTTGGCCTCGACCGCCGCGAGGAGCGTGCCCTCACCCACAGCAGTCGAGCCTGCCGCGAACCCACGCCGATAACCAAAACTGCCGACGGTGATTTCGGCGATGTTCTTCGGCAGCCGGTTGACGTAGTCGATGCCGACAGCGCCAGCGGAGGCAAAGTCGCCCTGGTCGGCGAAGTAAGGCCCCTTGCGGACATTGACCGACTGCACCAGCTCCGGAATCAGGAAGTTGATATCGGCATAACCCTGGCCGTGGCCATGGGTCGGCATGTTGACCGGCATGACGTCGACGGAAATCGCCAGATCCGTCCCGTGGTCGAGGTTGAAGCCACGCAAAAAATACTGGTTGGCTTTACCCTCGCCGGAGTGCTGGGTCACGATCAGGCCCGGCACTGCTTCCAACACCTCGCCGACGCGCGACGCCGGGCGGGCGTTCAATTGCTCGCCGCTGATGCGAACTTCGCTGGCGGCTGTAGGTTGAAGATAGCCCGGCCCGGAAGTCGCGGAGCCGGATGTTACACCGCTCGTTACCGGCACCGCTGGCGGCGTCGCCTGAACGGCGGGAGCGCTTCGCGCAACGTGTGATCGGCGCGGTGACGGCTTGATCCGCTTTGGCGGCGCCGCTTCGGGCGGCATCACCGTCACCGGCGGCAGCTGGCCAACTGAAGCGACGGTCTGCGCATTTGCCGGAGGCGCGAGCGGGACAAGCCATGCGGCCGCGGAAAATATCCGCCAGATAACAGCACGCAACGTCCATGCCCCCGCATGATAACTGCTACAATCGGCCTACGACTGCACGGTTCGAATTAGCCCGGCCAGTGACGCTAGCAAGCTCAGTATGATGATACAACATAGATATCATACTGGCGAAACCACGGAATTCCTGATGCAACGGATCACCATCACGATCGAAGACGATTTGCTTGGCGAGATCGACGCCGCTGCCAAGGCGCGCGGCTATCAGAACCGCTCCGAGATCATTCGCGATCTCGCGCGCGCCGGGCTGCAGCAAAGCGCGGAGGACACAGCTCCCTCTGGGCAATGCGTCGCCGCGCTGGTCTATGTCTACGACCATGCCGCGCGCGATCTGTCGAAGCGGCTGGTGCAGAATTTTCACGGCCATCACGATTTGTCGCTGGCGACGCTGCACGTCCATCTCGACGACGACAGTTGCATGGAGGTGACGGCGCTGAAGGGCTCATCCGGCGAGGTCCGGCATTTCGCCGACCACATCATCGCCGAGCGCGGCGTGCGCTACGGCCGCGTGGTGATGATCCCGACCGCGCCGGAGAAGAAGCCGCGGGCGCGCAAGGGTGCGCATAAGCATGTGTGAGATCCGTAGCCCGGACGGAGCGCAGCGTCATCCGGGACAGGTGTATACCCCGCGTGAAGACCTGGATTGCGCGTTATGCAGCAGCGCTCGCGGCGGAGCCGACGGTTATTTTCCGGGCCCGGGCGCCCGGTCTTGCCGAAGCCCGATTGCATCTCTACCTCTCGCGGGTGTTTTTCTGGAAGAGGTGAGACCCCCATGCTGGACGCCGCCGTCAAGGCGCTTTCGCAAATCCTGTCGCCGCCGATGCGCACCATTCTGTGGCGCTCGATCGGGCTCGCGCTGATATTGATCACGGCACTGGCGATCGGGTTGCAACGGCTGCTGAGCTGGTTCGCCGAATACGGCGAAGGCTGGGCGGAAGGGCTGCTCGGACCGGGCTTCCACACGCCGCTGAATATCCTGGCCTGGATCGTCTCGATCGCTGCCGGGCTCGGCGTCGTGCTCGGCGGCATCTTCCTGATGCCTGCGATCACCTCGCTGGTCGCCAGCGTGTTCGTCGACGACGTCGCCGACCATGTCGAGCGCAAGCATTATCCGGCCGAGAAGCCCGGCGACGCGTTGCCGCTCGGGGTCGCGATCCCCGAGGGCATCAAGACCGCACTGCTGACGATCCTGGTTTACCTGATCGCGCTGCCCTTCGTGCTGTTCGCGGGCGCCGGCTTCCTGATTTTCTTCTTCGCCACCGCTTGGCTGCTCGGCCGCGAATATTTCGAACTCGCGGCGATGCGCTTCCGCTCGCCCGCGGAAGCCAAGGCGATGCGCAAGGATAACGCCGCGATCGTATTCACGGCGGGGATGGTCATCGCCGCGTTCGTGTCGATCCCGATCGTCAATCTGGCGACGCCTTTGTTCGGTATGGCTTTCATGGTCCACATGCACAAGCGATTGAGCGGCCCGCGGCCGGAGCTGATCGAGCCGGTGCGGCGACAGGAGATGTCGACGCGCTGATTGCGGTCGCGCATTACGGCACAGCGATGCCGCACCGCCTCAGCACACCCTTGGCAAAGCCAAACGGTGCCGGAGTAAGCGGACCGGGCGGCGCGCGGGTGATGAGCGCCGTGAAGCAAAGCGCTGCGATCGCCAGCCAGAGACACAGCCAGAAGCCGTCGATATAGGCCAGCGTATACGCCTCACGCTGAACCCGCGCCGAAAGCGTTCCGATTGCCCGTGCTGGCGCCGCTGCCAGGCCGTGGCCGGCAAAAAACTCGGAGAGCTTCTTGAGCACGCGCGTCACATCGACACCGCCGTTTTCGAGATGCTGTCCTATGGTGTTGGAGTGGATCTGCTCGCGCACGCGTAACCAGGTTCCCATCAGCGCCACGCCGATTTCCGCGCCGCCGAGCCGCATGATCTGGATATAGGCGGCGAACGATGTCGCGCGGGCAGGATCGGCATTGGACAGAGCGAGAATGATGATCGGCAGCAGCGTAAACGCCTGCCCGACCGATTGCAGCATCACGATGGTGACGAAGTCGCCGCGCGCCCAGAAATGGCTGAGTTGCGTTCCCAGCAAATTGGCCGCGGCAAACGCCGACAATCCGACGACGAGCACGGTGCGTGGGTCGAAATGCCGGAGCAGAAAGATCGATATCGGCACCAGCACGAACATCGGCAAAGCGCCATAGGTCAGCAGCAGGACGCCGGTCTGTTCCGGCCGCAGCCCTCCGACGATGCCGAGAAAATTCGGCACCAGCGACGAATTCGACAGGCTGGTGAGCGTGTAGAGCAGGATGACGACCAGCGAGAGCCCGACATTGCGCGAGAACAGCACGTTGACATGGGCCCAGGGCTGGGGGACCAGCGCCTCGTTGATCAGGAACAGGACGAACAGCGCGCCGCCGCCCAGCAACAGCGCCATGACCGTGCCGGATTCCAGCCAATCCAGACGATTGCCCTGGTCGAGACCGGCATAGATCATCGATACGGCCGTGCCGAGCAGCAGCATGCCGCCCCAGTCGGCATTCTTCAGCAGGTTGCGATTGACCGGCTCGGCGGGCGTACCGAGATAAACCATCAGGCCCATCAACGGCGCGATCGCCACGCCCTGCCAGTACAGCCACTGCCATCCCCAATTGTCGACGTAGAACCCGACCAGCCACGTGCTGGTGTCCAGCGCGAACCCGACCCGGATCGCGTAGATCGCGATCGCCGGCAGCCACCATTTGATCGGCAGATTGCGGATAACGATCATCAATGTCGCCGGCACGAACGTCCCCAGCAACATGCCGTGCACGATGCTGAGCGCGATCAGCGTGGTGTAGTCATGGACGAACGGGATAACCAGCGAGACCACCGCATAGACCAGACTTGGAATGCCCAATACGCGGCGCAGGCCGAAGACCGTTGCGAGCCAGGCGACGGCCGGTGCCACGAAAATCTGCGAGCCGATACCCGCTGTGCTGAGCCAGGCGCCCTCGTCAAACCCAAGCGAGAAGGCACCGCGCAAATCCGCGAGGCCGACCGACGTCAGCCGGCTGTCGAAGTTGGCGAGAAACGAGCCGAGCAGCACGGCGCCGACCGCAAACAGCGGCCGTGCGGCTATGCCGCCACGCGAGATCGGCCCCTGAGCCTGATCGCTCTGCTCATTTTCCGCCATCCGTCCCCGCAGCGTCGGCATGGATGTTGGTGACGACGGACATTCCCGGCAGCAGGCGCTCCAGCAGTGGCTGGTTCTTGTCGAGCGCTATCCGGACCGGGACGCGCTGAACGACCTTGGTGAAATTGCCGGTGGCATTATCGGGCGGCAATAAAGCGAATTGCGATCCGCTGGCGGGTGAGATCCGCTCGACGCGGCCATGCAGCTTCTCGTTTGGGAAAGTGTCGACCGTAATGTCGACGGATTGGCCGGGCTTGACCCGCGTGAGTTGGGTTTCCTTGTAGTTGGCGATCACGTAGACATTCGGCAGCGGCACGACATTGATGAGGTTGCTGCCGATATTGACGTAGTCACCCTGCTGAACCTGGCGCTCGCCGACGACACCGTCGAAGGGCGCTATGATTTTGGTGTAACCCAGCTTCAGGCGCGCGGCGGCAAGCGCTGCCTGCGCGCCGAGTACATCCGCGGCGCGCTGTTTCTTGGTTCCCGCCAGCACTTCCATCTGATGGCGTTGCGCGGCGATGACCGCGCGGCTGGCCCGAACGTCGGCCTGTGCCTTGGCATAGGCCGCGGTCGCCTGTTCAAACCTCTGCCGCGTGCCGGATTCGGTCTGCGACAGCGATTGCTGGCGCTCCTGTTCCTGGTGCGCCTCGACCTCGTGTGCGGTCGCCGATACCAGCTGCGCTTCGGCCTGGGCGATGGTTGCGTATTGCAGCTCGACCTGATTGTTCAGATTGTCGAGGGCCGCTTGCGCGGCAGCGACACCGGCCTCGGCCTGGGCGACCTGGGCCTGGTAATCGGCAGGATCGATCTGAACGAGGAGATCGCCGGCCTTGACGCGCTGAAAATCGCTTGCGGCAACGGTGAGAACCTCACCCGCGACCCGGCTGCTCAGCCGCGTCAGTTCGGCGCGAACATAGGCGTCGTTGGTCGTCTGGATGGCCGCGTTGCCGACCCAGGCGTCCCAGCGCAGCGTCGCCAGTGCGATAAAGCCGAACGCGACCAGCACCGCGAATAGCGGGATCGCAAGGCGGCTCCAGGAGTTTGTTGGGGAGTTTGTTGGGGAGTTTGATGAAGCGTTTGGTGGTTTGGGCGGCGCACCGGATGACGCCGCAGCGGCGGCGGATGAGGACGCAGCTGATGCGCTGGAATTCGCCGACGATGATGGACTTGCCTGTTCCTGTCCACTCACGGCAGACCCCCTCAATCCCTTGCCCAATGCCGCACGAGGCTATCGAGATATCCCGGCGATCATGCCTCAGACCGTCTTTTCCGGCCACCTACAGAGATCGTTGATCAGGCATACCTCGCAGCGGGGCTTGCGGGCCAGGCAGGTGTAGCGGCCGTGCAGGATCAGCCAGTGATGGGCATGCAGCATGAACTCGGATGGAATCACTTTCTCCAGCCCGAGCTCGACCTCGAGCACGTTGTTGCCGGGCGCCATGCCGGTGCGATTGCCGACGCGGAACACATGGGTGTCCACCGCCATGGTGTGCTCGCCGAAGGCCATGTTGAGCACGACATTGGCGGTCTTGCGGCCGGCGCCGGGCAGCGTTTCGATCTCGGCGCGGGTGCGCGGCACCTCGCCACCGAACTCGGCGATCAGCTTCTCGGACAGCGCGATGACGTTCTTGGCCTTGTTGCGGTAGAGCCCGATGGTCTTGATGTAATCGCGCACGGTGTCCTCGCCGAGCGCGAGCATCTTTTCCGGCGTATCGGCGACCGCGAACAGCGCGCGTGTCGCCCGGTTGACGCCGGCGTCGGTGGCCTGCGCCGACAGCACCACGGCCACCAGCAGCGTATAGGGGTTGAGATGTTCGAGCTCGCCCTTCGGCTCCGGATTGGCGTTGCGAAAGCGGCTGAAGACCTCGTGGATCTCGGCGGATGTCCAAGATCTTGACTTCTGTGGCTTCGGCTTCGGGGATTTCTTCGCTGCAGGCTGGGGCGCTGCTTTGGCCGGCTTCTTCGTGGCGGCCCTCTTGGCCGATTTGGCGGGCACGGACGGGACGCGGGGTTTTTTGGCAGCTTTAGCGCGGATGATTTTGGCCATGATCCGGGTATACTGATCCGCGATGACCGCAGGCAACGACTTTGATCCGGAAGGCGACCAGCCGAAGCTGTTTTCGGCACGGCTGACGCCGCATCGTTCGCTGAGCCGCACCGGCTTCCTGGTGCTGATGGCATTCCTGTGCGCGGTCAGCTTCGTCGCCGGGGTCGCGTTTCTGCTGATGGGCGCCTGGCCGGTGTTGGGATTCTTCGGGCTCGACGTGCTCGTGATCTACTGGGCGTTCCGGGTCAATTTCCGCCGCGCCGATGCGTCGGAGGAAATCACGGTCACGCCATCTGAATTGCGGGTGCGCCGGATCAGCCATCGCGGTCATGTGGTGGAATGGGTGCTCAATCCGCTCTGGGTCCGGCTCGACCAGAAGACCCACGCCGAATTCGGCATCGAACGGCTGTATCTGGTCTCCAGGGGCCGTCACGTCTCGGTCGGGAGTTTTTTGGGGCCTGACGAAAAGGCCAGCTTTGCCAAAGCTTTACTGGCGGCGTTGCAGGCCGCTAAACGCGGCATCACCTACAATCCAATAATTTAGTTTTGACGCGTTTTCTACCGCAGATAAGTCTACGCAATCTGCGCAAACTTGATTGCTATGCGAACCGGTACCCACTTCGCTTGAAAACGCTATGTACACTTATCGGAAATCGGGTGGTTGGAGCATCGGATGAGCCCTAAATCTGATCCCATGATGACACTCGCCATACATGACCAGCGCCTGGCCAAGCCGGGCCCCCAGAACGCCGCGCTGCGCGACTACGACTCCGTGCGCCGCGCCATCGCCTTCATTTCGGAACACTGGCGCGCGCAGCCGACCATCGAAGCGATGGCGGATGCCGCCTCGGTAACCCCGGATGAACTACACCTTCTGTTCCGCCGCTGGGCCGGGCTGACGCCGAAGGACTTCATGCAGGCGCTGACGCTCGATCACGCCAAAGGTCTGTTGCGCGGCTCGGCCAGCGTGCTCGATGCCGCGCTCGACTCGGGCTTATCGGGTCCGGGCCGGCTGCACGATCTGTTCGTGACGCATGAGGCGATGTCGCCGGGCGAATGGAAGAACGGCGGCACCGGCATGACGCTGCGCTACGGCTTCCACGCTTCGCCGTTCGGCACCGCCATTGTGATCGCCAGCGGCCGCGGCCTTGCCGGACTGGCGTTTGCTGATCCCGGCGAGGAACAGACCTCGTTCGCCGACATGAAGCGGCGCTGGCCGAACGCGACCTATGTCGAGGACCGTGACGGCACGGCCGGTCTCGCGCAGCGCATCTTCGATACCAAGATGTGGCGTCCGGACCAGCCGCTCCGCGTGGTCCTGATCGGTACGGACTTCGAGGTCCGCGTCTGGGAAACCCTGTTGAAGATCCCGATGGGCCGCGCGGTGAGCTATTCCGACATCGCCAACAAGATCAGGAATCCGAAGGCGTCACGCGCGGTCGGTGCCGCGGTCGGCCGTAACCCGGTCTCGTTCGTGGTGCCCTGCCATCGCGCACTCGGCAAAGGCGGCGCGCTGACCGGCTATCACTGGGGCATCACCCGCAAGCAGGCGATGCTGGGCTGGGAAGCCGGCCAAGTGGGGCTGCATTAGGGGCAGCGGCTGAATGCGGATTCCACAGTAGCCGCGAGGGTTGATGCGGCGGGTAAGTTGATGCGGCGGGTAATGTGTCAGACCTCACTATGAGGAGTTAATAGTCGCACCGCCGCGCCCGTAGGCAGCCTCCCGATTGCCGATAGCTGATATGCCGAGCAAACAGAGTGCTCGGCGGGAACACGGCACGCGCCCCACGATTGACGATCGCATATCGATCGCTCACAACCACGCTGGGGTAAACAGCGAAAGGCCCGTCGATGCAGAAACGTCGCCCGGTGATGCTAGCGATATTGGATGGTTGGGGCTGGCGAGAGGATCCGGCCGACAATGCTGTTCGTCAGGCCAAGACACCTAATTTCGATCGCCTGTGGAACACCGGTCCGCGCGCATTCCTGAGGACGTCCGGACGGGATGTCGGGCTGCCCGATGGGCAGATGGGTAATTCCGAAGTGGGGCACTTGAACATCGGCGCCGGCCGCGTCGTGATGCAGGATCTGCCGCGGATCAACGACGCCATTGCGTCCGGAGAAATCAAGTCCTCGAAGACGCTCGGCGCCCTGGTCCAGGCGTTGAAGCAGAGCGGCGGCACCTGTCATCTCATCGGCCTGGTTTCGCCAGGCGGCGTGCATTCGCATCAGGATCACGTCGCAGCACTGGCCACCATCCTCAATGCCCTTGGCGTGCCGGCGGTCGTACACGCGCTCACGGACGGACGCGATACGCCGCCGAGATCGGCGGCCGATGATTTGAAGCGGCTGGCCGCTGCGCTGCCGCCGTCGGTTCCGATCGCGACCGTGGTCGGGCGATACTATGCGATGGACCGTGACAAACGCTGGGAGCGCGTCGCCAAAGCCTATAACGCAATCGTCGAGGCCGAAGGTCCGCGATACGCCGACGCGCAATCGGCAATCGCTGATGCCTACACGCATGAGATCTCGGACGAGTTCGTTGTGCCGTCAGTGATCGGCAATTACGCAGGGATCAGGGATGGCGACGGCGTGCTGTCTTTCAACTTTCGCGCCGATCGCGTCCGCGAGATCCTTGGTGCGATGCTCGATCCGTCGTTTGCCGGCTTCCCGCGCAAACGCAGCGTCCGGTTCGCCGCCGCGGTTGGAATGACGCAATACAGCTCTGATCTGGACAGGCTGATGCAAACGATATTTCCGCCGCAGGCGTTTCCAAACATCCTGGGCGAAGTCACCGCCGCGGCAAACCGGACACAATTGCGGATGGCCGAAACGGAAAAATATCCCCACGTCACCTATTTTCTCAACGGTGGACGGGAAGAACCTTTTCCCGGCGAAGACCGCATCATGGTGCCATCGCCCAAGGTCGCGACCTATGACCTGCAACCGGAGATGTCGGCTGCCGAGCTGACGGCGAAGGCCGTGGAGGCGATCGATTCAGGCAAGTACGACCTGATCGTCCTCAACTACGCCAACCCGGACATGGTAGGCCACTCGGGAAACCTGGCGGCTGCGATCAAGGCGGTCGAAACAGTGGATACCGCGCTCGGGAAAATCTCGGAGGCGATTGAAAGATCCGGCGGCGCGCTGCTGGTGACGGCCGATCACGGCAATTGCGAAATGATGCGCGACCCCGTAACCGGCGGTCCGCATACAGCTCACACGACGAACCCTGTACCCTTGCTGCTCCTGGGTGGCGGCGACGCGACATTGGCGGAAGGCCGGCTCGCGGATCTTGCGCCGACGCTGCTCGATCTGATGCAATTGGCGAAACCGGCTGACATGACCGGCATGTCGTTGCTGCGCTCGAACAAGCAAGGCTAAAGCGTTTTCCAGCGAAGTGGACACCGGTTCGCGTCAAGAAAACGCGTCAAAACAAAAATCTAGAGTGCCGTTCCGATCCCATCGGAACGGAGCTCTAGTTCAAGCTTCGAATCCGGCGTCGTCAATTCTCAGAAGTCACCGAGGCCCAGCACATCGGCCATGGAATACAGGCCGGGCTGCTTGCCCTTTGCCCACAACGCCGCCTTGACCGCGCCTTGCGCGAACATGGTGCGGTCCTCGGCCCGGTGGGTCAGCTCGATGCGCTCCATCGCGCCGGCGAAGATCACGCTGTGTTCGCCGGTGACGGTGCCGCCGCGTAGCGCGGCAAACCCGATATCGCCGGACTTGCGTGCGCCGGTGATGCCGTCGCGCCCGCGCGCCGAATGCAGATGCAGGTCGACGCCGCGGCCGGCGGCGGCGGCCTCGCCCAGCATCAGGGCGGTGCCCGACGGCGCATCGATCTTGGCCTTGTGATGCATCTCCAGGATTTCGATATCGAAATCGGTATCGAGCGATTGCGCGACGCGCTTGACCAGCGCCGCCAGCAGATTGACGCCGAGGCTCATATTGCCCGACTTCACCACGATGGCGCGGGAAGTGACGCTCTTGATTACGGCGTCATCCGACGAGGAAAGTCCGGTGGTGCCGATGACGTGGACGAGGCCGCGCTGGGCGGCGATCGCGACATTGGCGATGGTGGCACCCGGCACGGTGAAATCCAGAATGCCGTCGGCATCGGCCGACATGGTCCAGAGATCGGCGGAGAGTTTGACGCCGTTTTCGGGCAGGCCGGCGAGCACGCCGGCATCCTTGCCCAGCAGCTCGGAACCGGGCGCCTCCAGCGCGCCGGCAAGCACCGCACCCGGTGTCTCCGAAATAACGCGCACCAGCGCGCGGCCCATCCGGCCGCCGGCTCCCGCAACGATCAAACGCATGTCGGCCATGGCTTCACCTCTTCACGCCCTATAGCGGGATGGGGCCATTCCGGCAACCGATCAGGCGGGCTGCGGGCCGTCATAGCCTTCGATGATGACGAGATCGCCCTGCGAATGCGGGCTGCGGAGCGTGACCAGGCGGGCGTATTCCGGGGAGTTGTAGCAGGCCAAAGCGGTCGCGTAGTCCTTGAATTCGAGCACCACGTTGCGCGATCGCGACGTGCCCTCCTTGACCTCGTGCGGGCCGCCCCGCACCAGGAATCTGGCGCCGTATTTGGCGAACACCGGGCCGTTCTGCGCGATGTAATCCTTGTAGCCATCCATATTGTGAATATCGATGCGTGCGATCCAGTAACCTTTTGCCATCTTCGGTTCCCTTCTTTTCTTGCGTTATTTTCCTGCCCTGCCCATCAGCCCAGCGCCTGCGCGATTTCGGCTTGAATGGCGTCCGCCGCAGCCTTGGGATCGGCGGCTTCGGTGATCGGCCGCCCCACCACCAGATAATCCGCGCCGGCGGCAATCGCACGCGAAGGCGTCATGATGCGCTTCTGATCGCCGGTCGCGGCACCCGCGGGCCGGATGCCCGGCGTCACCAGATTCATCCGGTGACCGACGATCTTGCGCAAGCTCGCAGCTTCTTCCGGAGAGCTCACCAGCCCGTCGACGCCGAGCACCTGCGCCTGCTGGGCGCGCGCTTCGACGAGATCCGAGACATTGAGCCGATAGCCAGCCGCATGGAGATCGCCATCGTCATAGGAAGTCAGCACGGTGACGGCGAGGATCTTGAGGCTCGACCCTGCCCGCGCTTCCACCGCCGCCTTCATGGTCTGCGGATAGGCGTGCACCGTCAGAAACGTCGCGCCCAATTTGGCGACACTCTCGACACCGCGCGCGACGGTGTTGCCGATATCGTGCAGCTTGAGATCGACGAACACCTTCTTGCCCGCGCCGGACAATTGACGCACCAGCGGCAAGCCGCCGGCATAACCGAGCTGATAGCCGATCTTGTAGAACGACACGCTGTCGCCGAGCCGCGCCACCATCGCTTCGGCCTCGGCGACGCCGGGCAGATCGAGCGCCACAATCAACCGGTCTTTCGGAGCGATCTTGGCTGGCTGCATGTCACCTCACATCATGCGTTGGGAATGGTCGATCAACTGCCGCACCAGCGCTTGCAGCGCCTCGATGTCGGCCGGATGTTTCAGATGGTCCATCTCGTCATAGGCCTGGTCGGCGAATGACAATGCGAGCTGGTTCGGAACCACGCTCGCATGGCAGGACGATAGAATCAGCCGCAGCGCCGCCAGCGCGCGCGTGCCGCCGAGCCGGCCGCCGGAGGCGGACGCGATCGCAAACACGCGTTCGCCAAACACCTGGCCGCGGGTTTCATGCGGATCCTGCACCCGGCTGATCCAGTCGATGGTGTTTTTGACCAGCGCCGGAACCGAGGAATTATATTCCGGCGTCACGATCAGCACGCCATGATGGGCGCCGAGCATGCGCTTGAGATTGACCGCGTGTTTGGGCACACCCGATTTCGCCTGCAGATCGCCGTCGAAGATCGGCAGCGGAAAATCCGACAGCGAGATACGCGTCACTTCGGCGCCGGACAATGCGAGCTGATGCGCGACCGCGGCCGCCAGCCTCGCATTGAGCGAGCCTGTGCGAAGCGATCCCGGGATCACGAGGATTTTCAGCGCGGACATATTTTTAAAAATCGCGGTTCGGGCCAAACCCGCCGCGCAGCCGCGCGGGCGGTATCAGCCCTTGCGATACACCCAGACCCGGGCGGGCGGAAGGTTCATCCAGATCCGCTCGGAAGCTTCTGTGGACACGCCGGGCAGCGATTTCGGGATCGGCGGCGCGACGGAATAGGTGAACTGCACGAAGGGTGCGCCCGGTGCCAGCGCCGTGAAGGCGTCGCGGATCAGTTTCAAGCGCGTCAGCATCGGCTTTGTGACCAGCGGCAGGCCGGAGACCACGGCCGAGGCCGGCACGTCGAGAACCTTCAGCAGCGAGTCGCGGAGTTTGTAGGCGTCGCCCTGCACCACCTTGGCCTGCGGATAGCGGTCACGCAGCAGCGCGCAGAAGCCCGGATTATATTCAACCAGCACGAGACGCTTCTGATCGACACCATGTTCGATCAGCGCGTTGGTGATCGCGCCGGTGCCGGGGCCAAGTTCGACGACAGGTCCTTTGGATTCGACGTCGACATATTGCGCCATGGTGCGCGCGAGCAGCTTGCTCGACGGCATCACCGCGCCCATGTGCAGCGGCTTTTCAATCCATGAACGGAGAAAGCGAACCTCGTCGTCAAGACGGAGAGGTTTCTTCAACGCACGCACGGACGATTGCAGAGGCATGTCGCTACCAGGCGGGACCGCCGAACGGGCGGCAATGTCAGAAAACAGTCATAAAGAGGTATAGGGCGAAGCCGTTATGGTCAAGCAAAAGGCTTTACTATGGAGCAGCGCGGGTGCCGAAGAAGTCCTTGACCTTAGTAAAGAAACCCGCCGCTTCCGGCTGGGTCGCACCCGACGACAGCTTTTCGAACTCAGCCAGCAATTCCTGCTGCTTCTTGGTGAGATTCTGCGGTGTTTCGACCATGACCTGCACGTACATGTCGCCGGTCTGGCGTGAACGGAGCACCGGCATGCCTTTTGATGCAATGCGGAATCGCCGGCCCGACTGCGTTCCCGACGGCACTTTCACCTTGGTCTTGCCCTTGTCGATGGTCGGCACCTCGAATTCGCCGCCAAGCGCTGCCGCCACCATCGAGATCGGAACCCGGCAATGCAGATCGGCGCCATCGCGCTGGAAGAATTCGTGGGTCGCCAGCGACAGGAAAATATAGAGATCGCCGGGCGGTCCGCCGCGAACGCCGGCCTCGCCTTCGCCGGCCAGCCGAATGCGGGTGCCGTCTTCGACGCCCTGGGGAATGTTGACCGACAGGGTCCGGTCGCGCGTCACCCGGCCCGAGCCCACGCAGGACGAACAGGGGTCCTCGATCATCTGGCCGCGGCCCTGACAGCCCGGACAGGTTCGCTCCAGCGTAAAGAAGCCCTGCGCCTGCCGCACCCTTCCCTGCCCGCCGCAGGTCGAACAGGTCTTCGGCTTGGTGCCGGCCTTGGCGCCGGTGCCGGAACAGGATTCGCAGGTGACCGAAACCGGAATCTCGATCTGGGCGGTCTTGCCGAGGAAGGCTTCCTCCAGCGTAATTTCCATGTTGTAGCGCAAATCGGCGCCGCGCTCGCGCCCGCCGCCACCGCGGCCGCGCTGGCCGGCCATGCCGAACAGATCTTCGAAAATATCGGAGAAGGACGAGGCGAAACCGGCGCCGAAGCCGGGCCCGCCGCCGCCCATGCCCTGCTCGAACGCCGCATGGCCGTAGCGGTCATAGGCGGCGCGCTTGTCGCCGTCCTTGAGCACCTCATAGGCCTCGTTGATTTCCTTGAACTTCACTTCGCTGGAGGCATCGCCCGGATTCTTGTCCGGATGCCATTTCATCGCGAGCTTGCGGAAGGCCGCCTTGAGCTTGGGCTCGTCCGCGCTCCGTTCGACTTCCAGGGTTTCATAATAGCAGCGCTTGGTGGACATCCGTCAGATCCGTCCGAATTTCGTTTTCATGCCGCAAGGGTGCATCCCTGAAGATGCAGCCTCGCGCTTAACGAAAAATGACCCCCACCCATCGAGACGCGCCGCGCTCTTTGGTGTGAGGGTCATGATCGAAAGCCCGCTTACGCCGACTTCTTGTTGTTCTTGTCGTCGTCGACCTCGGTAAACTCCGCGTCGACGACGTCATCCTTGGCCGCATCCTTCTTGGCGTCGGCTTCGGCCTGCTGCTTGTACATGGCCTCGCCGAGCTTCATCGAAGCTTGCGCCAGCGTGTTGGTCTTGGCCTTGATCGCCTCGGCATCGTCGCCCTTCAGGGCTTCCTTGAGGTCGCTGACGGCGTCCTCGATGGCGCGGCGTTCGCTTTCCTCGACCTTCGAACCGTGTTCGGCCAGCGCCTTCTCGGTGGAGTGCACCAGAGAGTCGGCATGGTTCTTGGCGTCGACCGCCTCGCGGCGCTTCTTGTCCTCGGCCGCATTGGCCTCGGCGTCCTTGACCATCTTCTGGATGTCGGCATCCGACAGGCCGCCGGAGGCCTGAATCCGGATCTGCTGTTCCTTGCCGGTCGCCTTGTCCTTGGCCGAGACGTTGACGATGCCGTTGGCGTCGATGTCGAAGGTCACCTCGATCTGCGGCATGCCGCGCGGCGACGGCGGAATGCCCATCAGGTCGAACTGGCCGAGCACCTTGTTGTCGGCCGCCATTTCACGCTCGCCCTGGAAGACGCGGATGGTGACGGCGTTCTGGTTGTCCTCGGCGGTCGAGAACACCTGGCTCTTCTTGGTCGGGATCGTGGTGTTGCGATCGATGATGCGGGTGAACACGCCACCCAGCGTCTCGATGCCGAGCGACAGCGGGGTCACGTCGAGCAGCAGCACGTCCTTGACGTCGCCCTGCAGCACGCCGGCCTGGATCGCCGCACCGATGGCGACGACTTCGTCCGGGTTGACGCCCTTGTGCGGCTCCTTGCCGAACAACTGCTTCACCACTTCCTGAACCTTCGGCATGCGCGTCATGCCGCCGACCAGCACCACTTCGCCGATCTCGGCGGCGGTGAGGCCCGCATCCTTCAGCGCCTTGCGGCACGGCTCGATGGTCTTCTGAACGAGATCGTCGACCAGTGCCTCGAACTTGGAGCGCGTCAGCTTCATCGTCAGATGCTTCGGACCGGTCTGATCGGCCGTGATGAACGGCAGGTTGATTTCGGTCTGCGTGGTCGAGGACAATTCGATCTTGGCCTTTTCGGCGGCCTCTTTCAGGCGCTGCAAGGCAAGCTTGTCGTTGCGCAGGTTGATGCCCTGCTCCTTCTGGAACTCATCGGCCAGATAGCTGACGAGACGCATGTCGAAGTCTTCACCGCCCAAAAACGTATCGCCGTTGGTGGACTTCACCTCGAACACGCCGTCGCCGATTTCAAGAATCGAGACGTCGAAAGTGCCGCCGCCGAGATCGTACACCGCGATGGTGCCGGTCTTGGTCTTGTCGAGGCCATAGGCCAGCGCAGCCGCGGTCGGCTCGTTGATGATGCGCAGCACTTCGAGGCCGGCGATCTTGCCGGCGTCCTTGGTGGCCTGACGTTGCGCGTCGTTGAAATAGGCGGGAACGGTGATGACGGCCTGCTCGACCTTCTGGCCGAGATGGGCTTCCGCGGTCTCTTTCATCTTCTGCAGAATGAAAGCGGAGACCTGCGAGGGCGAATAGGTCTTGGCATCGGCTTCGACCCAGGCGTCGCCGTTCGATGCCTTGACGATTTTATAGGGGACGAGCTTCTTGTCCTTCTCGACCATCGGGTCGTCATAGCGGCGGCCGACGAGGCGCTTGACCGCAAAGAAGGTGCGCTCGGGATTGGTCACCGCCTGACGCTTGGCAGGCTGGCCGACGAGGCGCTCGCCATCATCGCTGAAAGCGACGATCGACGGGGTCGTGCGCATGCCCTCTGCGTTCTCGATGACTTTAGCGTTTTTGCCATCCATTACGGCGACGCACGAATTGGTGGTGCCGAGATCGATCCCAATGACCTTTCCCATGGTCCTCATATCCTTCTTTTTGCGGCAGGTTGGCTGGGCCCTGACGGCGCACCTAACCGAACCCCCAACGATCAAATACTCGCGATATTGCGACGGTGAGCCTCATATAGGAGGGGGGGTCCTGCCCGCAAGGACCGAACGCAACCTTAGGGCCTGAAAATGCTGACGTTTGAAAGATTGTGTCAGCTCAGGGCAGATCAAGGTTCAGGCCTTAAGCCGTGTTAACAAATGGATAAAGAGGTGAGCGCGCACTCACGCCGCGATCCGGCAATCACGTCGCGCCATGCCGGCCCTTGATCGCCACCGGCGCGGTATTTGGCCGCTGCGCGGACATGGCCGATGGCCGGCACGCCGCCGGAAATGCCCGAAAAAAGTGAGGGAAGCGGGCGATATCGCGCGAAAAATCCGGCGTTTCGCAACGTGATGAGGGAATGGATGCCCGCCCCGGCCTGTTGCAGGGACATCAAAACCGCTAAAAGCGAGGCGACTAACCGAAGCCCTCACCCCTTGAGGGCTGCGCCGGCCGATCATCGAACGGCCTCAATGCAAACCCGGTAGACCCTTCATGAAGCCTGTTCGATACCTCGCTGCGGTTGCCCTTATCATTGCCGCCACCGCTTCCGCGTTCGCCGCCGATCCGGTATTTCCGCCGGGCGCCAGGGTCGGCATGACGCCGCTGGTCGGGCTTGGCAAAGCCAAAATGTTCGTCGGCTTCGAGACCGAGGATCAGGGCGTCAAGGTGCTGGTGACGGACCTGCCCGCGGAGGCCTATGGCGAGGTCGCCAATGCCTTCAAGGCCAATCCCGGCGGCACCGGCGGCATCAAGCCGGAGAGCATCGAAACCAGTGCGGGGCTTGCGTACTACACCGTCGAAAATGCCAAGGATGGTGCCACCAATGTCAGGCGTTATTCGATGATCCTGCCGGGTCCGACCTTCTCGGGCTACGTCGCGGTGCAGGTGCCGGAGAACGCTGCGAAGATCTACACGGATGAAGCCGTCCGCCAGATGTTCGCATCGGCCGTGATCCGCACCGCCGTTCCGGTCGACGAGCAACTCGGGCTGATGCCCTTTAAAATGAGCGAACTCAGCGATTTCAAGAATGTCCGCACGCTGGCGCAGGGCGCCGCGCTGATCCTGGCTGATGGCGACGAAAAGGCCGGCTTTGAAACCGCGCCCTTCATGATCATCGGCATCATCGCATCGACAGCAGCCTCGCCCGACGATCGCGGACGTTTTGCCCAGCAGATCGCAACGACGATTCCCGGCGTGCGCGATGGGCGGATCACGATGTCCGAGCCGGTCCGCATCGATGGCCAGCCCGGCTTTGAGACGCGCATCGAGGCCACCAGCGGCAAGGACAATACGCCGGTCACGATCGTGCAGTGGTTGCGGTTCGGCGCCCAGAACTCGCTGCGCATCATCGGCAGTTCGCCGCGTGACGATTGGGCCAAATCGTTCACGCGCTTCCGCGCCGTGCGCGACGGAATTCGTCCGCGCGGCTGAAGCCGAAAATTAGTTAAGCCCGCCGAATTTTCGGGCTTTTGTGCATCCACAAATGGAACTAGCTTTTCCCGGTCGGGTTTCAACGATCGGGGAGAAGCATCATGTTTACTCGCAGGCTGGTTCTGACAGGTCTTGGCGCGACGACCGTTGCCGCCCTCGCTCCATCAGCGCTCTGGGCCGCACCGATCAAGCCTGATGAAGCTTCCGCGCTGCTCGTCATCGACGTGCAAAACTGTTTCCTTCCCGGCGGCAGCCTCGCGGTCAAGGACGGCGAGCAGGTCGTTCCGATCATCAACCGCATCGCCAAGGGCTTTGCCAATGTGGTGATGACGCAGGACTGGCACACATCAGGCCATGTCTCGTTCGCGACATCACATTCCGGCAAGAAGCCGTTCGAGACGGTCAGCCTGCCCTACGGCAAGCAGGTGCTGTGGCCCGATCACTGCGTGCAGGGCACCGACGGCGCGGCGCTGTCGAAGGATCTCTCGGTCCCGCAGGCCGGGCTCATCATCCGCAAGGGCTTCCACAAAGACGTCGACAGCTATTCGGCTTTCACCGAAGCCGACGGCAAAACCACGACGGGTCTGGCCGCCTATCTGAAGTCGCGCAAGGTGAAGCGCCTGTTCCTGGCGGGGCTTGCCACCGATTTCTGCGTGGCATGGTCGGCCATCGATGCGCGCAAGGCCGGGTTTGAGACCTATGTGGTCGAAGACGCCTGCCGCGGCATCGACACCCAGGGTTCGCTCGCCAAGGCCTGGGCCGACATGGCCAAGGCCGGCGTCAAGCGGATCCAGTCCGGCGATATCGCGGCTTGATCCTGCGCCACCACCTGCTGCTTGTCAGCGTCGAGCTTGACCAGATTCTCCCTTCGAAGGCATGAAGATGAGCGATATTATCGCTTGACAAATTACGACATTGCGCGATATTATCGCTATAGCCTTTTCCGTTCCGATGGAATCGGAACAGGGCTCTAGATTCTTGTTTTGACGCGTTTTCTTGACGCGAACCGGCGTCCACTTCGCTGGAAAACGCTTTAGTGAAAACGATCATCCTCACGCTGAGCGCCGCGAAAGATATAGATGCGCTCCCCCGGGACGCTCGCGAGCAAGTGGAAGCTGCGCTTCACCGATACGCTATGACGGGCCAAGGCGACGTGAAGGCCCTTCAAGGCCGCAACGGTTACCGCCTCCGCATTGGCAGTTACCGGGTGATCTTCGATGAGGATGCAACCACGGTCCTGGCCATCTATATCGGCCGACGACTTACAAGAGGAGCTGAGCCTATGAGTGCACCACAGATCATTCGGACGCCCAGCGGCGAAGAGTTGGTGGTGCTGCCCCGGCCCGAATATGAGGCGCTCCTCGAGCGCGCCGATCACGAGGCCGAGGATGACGACGACGTCGCCATCTACGATGCTCGGAAGGCCGAATTGGCTGCTGGCGGTGTCGTGCTTCCCCCGGAGGTTAGTGCTGCGGTTCTTCGAGGTGATAGTCGGTTGAAAGCCATTCGCAATTGGCGCGGCGAGACACAGCTGCATTTGAATTTCAAAACAGGTATCGGCCAGGGCTATCTGTCCGATCTCGAAAGTGGGCGCCGTACGGGAACCCCCGAGACCATCGCGAAGCTCGCGCAGGCTTTGAGTGTGCCGGTGGAGTGGCTTTCGTAGACCGTACCATGCCTCAACATCGCTCTGGCATTCGCGATGAGTCTCGCGGACAGATCCTCATAAGTCTATGGCGTAGACATAGTGTAGTGCTCATCATCGTCGCGTAGCCCGTTGTGATCTCGGGAATGACGGCTCAGCCGCGACTTCGCCCGCCGAGATCCGGAAGGCAATCTCTGGAGTTTTGGCACCTACTGGCCGAAGACGAGTGAGAATCCGCTGAAGGGGTAAGCCGGCTCAGTTCGTGACGTCGGCCGCGGGCGCTGGCTTGGCGCCGCCCTTGGAAACGCCGACCAGCGCCGGACGCAGCACGCGCTCGCCGATCGTGTAGCCGGCCTGCACCACCTGCACCACGGTGCCCGACGGCACCGACGTATCGGGCACTTCGTACATCGCCTGCTGGAAGTTCGGATTGAACTTCTCGCCCGACGGATCGAATTTCTTGACGCCGTTTTTCTCCAGCGTGTTGAGCAGCGATCGCTCGGTCAGCTCGACGCCTTCGATGAATGCCTTCAGTGCCGGGTCGGCCGAGGCCTTCATTTCTTCCGGAACCGCATCGAGCGCACGCTGCAGATTGTCGGCGATGTCCAGAATATCGCGCGCAAATCCGGTGATGCCGTAGATCCTGGCATCGGCCACTTCACGGCTGGTGCGCTTGCGCAGATTTTCCATCTCCGCCAGCGTGCGCAGCATCTTGTCGCGCGCTTCGGCCGCTTCCTTCGTCAACGCCTCCACGGACCCCTCTTCGGGATCGTCGGGCATGATGTAGGGCTTTGAGACCACGGGCTCGCCGCTCTGGGCCGCCGCGTCTTCATTCGGCCGGTTGGGATCGGTCATAAGTCTGCCTTCTCAAAAGAACCGTTTGGTCAAATGGGGATTTGCTGCCCGGGATATCGTGCTTTAGCGGGCGAAAATCAAGCGTTTCCCTGAGCGTTTTCGGGCGCATTCAGGCCGGATTAACCACCCAGCATGCGGCTGACGATCCGCGCGGCATAATCCACCGTCGGAATCACCCTTGCGTAGTTAAGCCGCGTCGGCCCGATCACGCCGAGAACGCCGACGATGCGGCCCGCCGCGTCGCTATAGGGCGCGATGATGGTGGAGGAACCCGACAGCGAGAACAGCTTGTTCTCCGATCCGATGAAGATTCGCACGCCCTCGGCGCGTTCGGCGCGGCCGAGCAAATCGATGACGCCGCGCTTGGTCTCGAGATCGTCGAACAGCGATTTTACGCGCTCCAGATCTTCCAGCGCATGCAGGTCCTCGAGCAGATTGGCGTGACCGCGCACGATCAACTGCCGGTCTTCGCTTTCGCCGCCGGACCAGCTCGCAATACCGGCCGCGATCACCTTTTGCGTCAATTGATCGAGTTCGGCGCGGCTTTGCGTCAGCGCGGTTTCGAGTTCGAGCCGCGATTCAGCGAGCGTGCGGCCGCGAATGCGCGAATTGAGAAAATTACTGGCTTCCGTCAGCGCGGAAGAGGGAACGCCGGGCGGCAGCGTCAGCACGCGGTTTTCGACCTGGCCGTCTTCGCTGACCAGCACCACCAGCGCGCGTTCCGGCTCCAGCCGCACGAATTCGATGTGCTTCAGCCGCGAATTGGATTTGGCGGTCAGCACGACGGCGGCCGCCCGCGTCAGGCCGGATAGCCGCGTCAGGGCTTCGCCGAGGGCGGCCTCGACCGATTGCGCACGGCCGACGGAGGCAAGCTGGGTCTGGATCGACTGCCGTTCGTCTTCGGTGAGGTCGCCGACCTGCATCAGGGCATCGACAAAGAAGCGCAAGCCGAGTTCCGTGGGCAGACGGCCAGCGGATGTGTGCGGCGCATAGATCAGGCCGAGCTGTTCCAGGTCCGACATCACGTTGCGCACCGAGGCCGGCGACAGCGGCATCGCGATCAGGCGCGAAATGTTGCGCGAACCGACCGGTTCGCCGGTCGCGAGGTAACTCTCGACGATTTGACGAAAAATGTCGCGCGAGCGCTCATTGAGCTGGGCCAGCCCGGCATTCGGCGCGATCAGGCCAATCGGATCGTGGTGGGCCACCAATTACTCCCTCACAGCTGCCCCTAATCTGTCTATCCGGAGTGCCCCTGACAAGCACGCATTACCCTGAAAGAAGCAGCAAAGGCCCTTGCCGCTGCGCGCTCCCCCTCCTACAAGCACCGCGAACCAATTTTGCTTGATTTTCCGGAGGATTCCCCATGCGGCCAAGCCGCCGTGCGCCCGATGAGCTGCGCCCCGTGTCGCTGGAACGCGGCGTCGTCAAATACGCCGAAGGTTCCTGCATGGTGAAGTTCGGCGACACCCATGTGCTGGTCACGGCCACGCTGGAAGAACGGCTGCCGCCCTGGCTCAAGGGCCAGGGCCGTGGCTGGGTCACGGCCGAATACGGCATGCTGCCGCGCGCCACCCTGGAACGCACCCGCCGCGAGGCCGCCGCCGGCAAGCAGGGCGGCCGCACCGTCGAGATCCAGCGCCTGATCGGGCGCTCGCTGCGCGCCGCCGTCGACCTCGAAGCGCTCGGCGAGCGGCAGATTACGGTGGATTGCGACGTGATCCAGGCCGATGGCGGCACCCGGACCGCCTCGATCACCGGTGCCTGGGTGGCGCTGGCCGACTGCATCTCCTGGATGAAAAGCCGCAACATGCTGAAAGCCAATGTGTTGCGCGACAATGTCGCGGCGATCTCCTGCGGCATCTATCAGGGTACGCCGGTGCTCGACCTCGATTACGCCGAGGATTCCGAGGCCGACACCGACGCCAATTTCGTCATGACCGGCGACGGCCGCATCATCGAGGTGCAGGGCACCGCCGAAAAAACACCGTTCTCGCAGGACGAGTTCCTGGCGCTGATGGCGCTGGCGCGCAAGGGCGTCGCGCGTCTGGTGGACTTGCAAAAGATGGCCGTCGCGTAGTCTGATCGATCATGCACCGTCGAATCACAGGCCGCCTCGTGATCGCGACCCACAATCCCGGCAAGCTTGCCGAGATGCGCGAATTGCTGACGCCGCATGGTGTCGAGGCGGTCTCGGCGGGCGAACTCGGCCTCGATGAGCCCGAGGAGACCGGCGAGACGTTCCGGGCCAATGCCGCGATCAAGGCCATCGCCGCCGCCAAGGCCGCGCAGCTTCCGGCCTTTGCCGACGATTCCGGCATCGTGGTCGACGCGCTGGACGGTGCGCCCGGGATCTATTCGGCGCGCTGGGCCGGACCGACCAAGGATTTCATGGCGGCGATGACGCGGATCGAACGGCTGTTGCAGGAGCGCGGCGCCACGACCCCGGACAAGCGCAAGGCGCATTTCGTCTCTGCATTGTGCGTCGCCTGGCCCGATGGCCACCTCGAAGAGGTCGAGGCGCGCGTCGATGGAACTTTGGTGTGGCCGCCGCGCGGCATCGAAGGTTTCGGTTACGATCCGTCGTTCCTCCCGGATGAACATGGCCGTACCTTCGGCGAGATGGTCAGCATCGAGAAGCACGGCCTGCCGCCGCTCGGGCTCGGCCTGTCGCACCGCGCCCGCGCCTTCGTCAAACTCGCGGAGATCTGCCTTGGCTAGCTTTGAACGCCCTCGGGGCAAAGCAGCTTTCGGTGTTTACGTGCACTGGCCGTTCTGCCTGTCGAAATGCCCGTATTGCGATTTCAACAGCCATGTCCGGCACGCGCCGATCGATGAGGCGCGGTTCGTGAATGCGTTTGCGCGCGAGATCGAAACCTCGGCTGAGCGCGCGCCGGGCCGGGAAGTCACGTCGATCTTCCTCGGCGGCGGCACGCCGTCGCTGATGGCGCCGCAGACCGTAGGCTCCATCCTCGATTCGATCGGCAAACATTGGCACGTTGCTGATGATGTCGAAGTGACGTTGGAAGCCAACCCGACCAGCGTCGAGGCCACACGATTTCGCGGCTATCGCGCCGCCGGCGTCAACCGGGTGTCGCTCGGCGTGCAGGCGCTGGATGACGTTTCGCTGAAAGCATTGGGCCGGCTGCACAGCGCACGCGAGGCGCTCGATGCGGTGGCGATCGCGCGCCAATCATTCGACCGTTATTCGTTCGACCTGATCTATGCCCGTCCCGACCAGACGCCACAGATGTGGGCCGACGAATTGAAGCTCGCGATTTCGGAAGCTGCTGAACATCTGTCGCTCTATCAGCTCACGATCGAGGAAGGCACACCGTTCTTCGGGTTGCATGCCGCGGGCAAGCTGAAGACGCCGGACGAGGCCGTCGCCCGCGCGCTGTATGATGTGACGCAGGAAGTCTGCGCGCAGCACGGTCTGCCTTCGTACGAAATTTCCAACCACGCGCGACCGGGCGCGGAGTGCAAACACAATCTCGTCTATTGGCGCGGCGAGGAATATGCCGGCATCGGTCCCGGCGCGCATGGCCGCCTCGATATCGATGGCGCAAGACATGCGATCGCGACAGAAAAGCGCCCCGAAGCCTGGTTGATGCGGGTCGAGGCCAACGGCCATGGCTTCATCACCGACGATATCCTCAACTCGGAAGAGCGCGCCGACGAATTTTTGCTGATGGGATTGCGGCTCGCTGAAGGCATCGATCCCAAGCGCTACGCTGATCTGTCGGGCCGCACGCTCGATCCCGGCCGGATCGCCGTGCTGCGCGAGGAAGGCGCCATCATCGTCGACGCCGACGGCCGGCTGCGGGTGACGCAGGCCGGTTTCCCGGTGCTGGATGCGGTCGTCGCCGATCTCGCCGCGTAAATATATCCGTCGTCCCGGACAAGCGAAGCGCGATCCGGGACCCATACGCCGCGGCCGTTGTAATTGCAGGCGGTGTCTGCCGGCTTTTTTCTACCGATAGATCACGCGGTATGGGTCCCGGCTCAAGGCCGGGACGACGTGTTGAGAGAGCACGGCCGGATCGTGATCGCCGATCTCGCCGCGTAAAGGTTTGATAACGCAAAGCATGAGATTTCGGACGGCGCTCGTCCGGTTGTGGTAAATTGCCTTCACGGATTTTACCCCAAACACCCTTTGCATGACGATCGTGAACGACCGGACCATCACCCCGCCGATCCATGATCCCGAACTCGACCGCCGCGTCAAAAGCGCCGGGGCGAGCAAGACGGTTTATGCGCTGGTCACGCCCGAGACCGAGGCCGCGAAGAATTTCATCCTCGGCAATGCCGTTCACAGGCTCGACGCCGCGCGGCGTCATCATCTCGAACAATTCCGCGACGCCTGGACCGGCAAGCAATTCGCCTCGCATGAAGCCTTCATCGAACGCTGGATGGCATGGACCGCACCCGTGGTCGCGATCGATGCGGCCGGCTTTCCCTGGCGGTATCCGACCGCCGGCGGCAGCGAAGCGCTGTTTCATGTGATCGCGGCTTACGGCAATCGCGCCCGCACCGAAAAATTCAAGCCCGAAGTGCATGTGTTCGCCGAGGCCGCGCGCTGCCGACAGATACCCTGTTCTGCCTGAGCCAGCCATCGGCGATCGACGGCAATGTCTGGCCGCACACCAATGATTTTCTGGCGCTGCTCGCCGCCGCGACGGAAAAGCCCGCGTGCTGCTCGACGTCATCTATGTCGGCTCCATCGCCGAAGCGCCCGCCGCGCGATTTGCCGCCGCCAGTCCGACGGTGCAGGCGCTGGCATTCAGCCTGTCAAAACCGTTCGGGGTCTATTACGACCGCATCGGCGGCGTGTTGTGCCGCCAGGCCATGGGGTGTCACCATGAACCGCGCTTACGACAATCCGGCGATCGAGGATCTCTATCGCCTGCACGAGATGTTCCATGCTGCGTTCATGCCCTATTTTCCCGGCATCGGCTTCGACGCCTTCCACCGCAAGATGGAAGACAATGAACTGAAGGCCAGCGTGTGCTCGGAAATCCGCGTCTATTTCGAGCTGCCGCACTTACGCGAACAGGCGTTCCCGCATCCGATCTATGCCGATCGTTTCTTGACTGATTCCTCGATGCAGACGCTCTGGGCCAAGAACAAACCGGTCGCGATCGAAACGCTGCAGGAAGCGCGGCGCGACGTGATGTTTTCAAAACCCGAGCACGAGATGGATTTGACCGAGCGCTGGATCCGCCGCTTCGCGCTGCAGAACCGCCAGTGGTCGACCTGCTGGTACGATCGCTATCCCGAGATCGAGAGCCACATGTTCGCATTCCAGATCCGGGCATTGCAGGGCGACCGGTCAGGCGCGATCGCGCATCACGCTGACTGGATCGAAGCGCAGGCCGGCCAGGATGCGGACGATCACATTCCCTATCGCCAGGAAGCGGCGCTGTTCGCCAATATCTATTGGAGCAATCGCCGCCGCTACGAGGCGGAATTCGCGAAGGCTGGAAAACCTGCGAGCTAAAACTTACGCGCCAAAACTCTTTGGCGAACCCGCAACCGGCGTGCCACCGCCTTGCGCGACCTTCATCACCGCAAGCCCGCGTTCATTGGTGCCGTCGGAGCGGAACCGAAACAGCCCATCGATGCCGGCGAAGCCCGACGGGTTGGTCAGCGTTTCCGCCGCGAAGCGCTGCGCGCCTTGCGTGCGCGACACTGCGGCGACCAATGCCACCGCGTCATAGGCCAGCGTCGCGGTGCGCACCGGCTCGCCGCCATATTTGGTGCGATAGCGGCCCGCGAAACTGCGAAAACCCGACGGATCGGGCGCGGCATAGAGACCGTTTTGCAGCGCCGGGCTCGCGAACACCCGCGGATTGTCCCACAGCCCCGTGCCGAGCAACTGGATATTGCGCAGATTGGCGCCTGCCGCGGCGAGCGCATCCGCCGTCGCCACCACGGAGTCGCCGTCATCGGCGATGAACAGCGCGTCGGCCTGGCCGAGCGCCTGCGCCACCGTGCGCGCGGGGCCAGCGCGATCGGCGCCGTATTTTTCGAACGCGATCACGCGGCCGCCCTTGCGCGCCACCGCCTGCTTGAAGGCGACTTCCACCACGTTGCCATAGGCATTCTCGGGCAGCAGCGCCGCGTAGGATTTCTTTCCGACCCCGGCCGAATAATCGACGATGCGGTTGACGTCCGACTCCGGCAGGAAGCTCAGCAGATAAACGCCGCGGCCGGCGACGCTGGAATCGGTCGAGAACGCGATCACCGAGGTGCCGCGCGTGCGCGTCAGCTGCGCGACCGCGGGAACTGATTGCGCAAACAGCGGACCGAGGATGATCTCGGCGCCCTCGGCGAGTGCCTGCTGGGCTCCCTGTTGGGCACCCTGAGGAGAGCCGCCGTCATCCTTGATCAGGAGCTGGACGTTAGGATTCTGGAACTCGGCCAGCGCCATTTCGGCGGCGTTCTTCATCGACTGCGCGGCGAGCCCGGCATTGCCGGCGGCCGAAAGCGGCAGGATCAGGCCGACCTTGACCCCTCCGGTGCCGACCGCGAGCGGCTGCTGCGGCGGACCGGCGGGTCCGGCGTCGGGCTGGGGCGAGGCGAACGGGTTGGAAAACTGGCCGATGCTTTGCTGCACGCTGGCGCACGCGCCAAGCAGCGGCGCGCCGAGAATAAGGCCGACCGCCGTCCGCCGGGTCGTACCCGACAGCTGAGGTTTGCGATTGAGCGGGCCTACCATCGTATCTCTTCTCTTGACCGACCTTGATCGGTCAGGACTCTAGCCTCCAAAATAAAGGCGGGTGGATTCAGGCATATTGTCGGCGAATAGTTAACCAAATCAAAAGGATTATGGCCCCCCGCATCGCTGCCGGTTGCGGGTTCCTGCCTCCCTCCCGTGATGCGCGGCACCAGCTTTACCTTCCAGAACCACCTCGATGTGGTACTGGCGCCGCATCCACAGTGTTTCGGTTCTGATTTATCAGAACCGAAACACTAGGTCTTTGTATTGACGCGTTTTTCTTCACGCGAACCGGTATCCACTTCGCTTGAAAACGCTTTAGATTGGCATTATGCGCGCAAAAGCTAGCTCCAACTACGGGTCTGAAGCCGAACCGGGTTCTCCGCAGCGAACATTTTCGATTCGTGGCCACGTCCTGACCGCCCCAAGGCCGGTTCCCGGGCTCTATCTGGTGGCCACCCCGATCGGCCATCTCGGCGACATCACACTGCGCGCGCTGGAAACCCTGGCCGGCGTCGACATCATCGCCTGCGAGGACACCCGCATCACCCGCCGGCTGACCGAGCGCTACGCGATCTCAGGCCTGCTCAAGCAATACCATGAGCACAACGCCGCCCTGGCGCGGCCCAAAATCCTGGAAAAGCTGGCGCAGGGCGCCTCGATCGCGCTGGTCTCGGATGCCGGCACGCCCCTGATTTCCGACCCCGGCTTCAAGCTGGTGCGCGAGGTCTGCGCCGCCGGCCATGCCGTGATCGCGGTTCCCGGTGC
>Ga0307517_10001473_pt1 | contig 39395 bp, 38 predicted proteins | sample 23_EM_MG_FD_194515 | JGI IMG/M metagenome (GOLD analysis project Ga0307517, IMG submission 194515) | Populus trichocarpa ectomycorrhiza microbial communities from riparian zone in the Pacific Northwest, United States - 23_EM | ecosystem: Host-associated > Plants > Roots > Unclassified | place...
CCCCCCCCCCCCCCCCCCCCCCCCCCCCCCCCCCCCCCCCCCCCCCCCCCCCCCCCCCCCCCCCCCCCCCCCCCCCCCCCCCCCCCCCCCCCCCCCCCCCCCCCCCCCCCCCCCCCCCCCCCCCCGTGCCATTGCTGAGAGAAACCCCGTTTCACGGAGACTTTTTGTCTGGCGACTGTACCATAACTCGACGGGGGATAATTTCCTCTAGTCATTCCCGCAGGCAAAATTTGTAAGTTTGAAGCATGTCACGTCTGGGCTCTGGTATGGCATGTTTGTTCGCTCCCGTACGGGTGTTGGAGGGGTTAGGGAAGGTATGGTGCCGCGAGCGGGCCTGCGGGGAAAAAGGGTGTGATCCTGGAGTGTGTGTGTGAGAGAGATCTGGAGGAGGCGATGGGAGAGGGATTGAGATTGGGATTGCTTGGGGTTCGTGTGGTTGGATATTCTTGTGGTGTCGTGTGCGCACTTGTCCGCCACTGCTTGTCAATGTTACTGTGGGAGAGAGGAAGGAGAGGAAGGGGCTGGTGTTGTGCTTGAAGGGGGATTGTTGGGGGAGGTTCGATCTCGGGCTTGGACTTTGTGCCATCTCGGAATCTCGCTCGGTGCCCGACTTCTAACTCTAGTGTCGGGGACGATTCGGTAATGTAATGTTCGCACCACATCGCAGATAGAATACCCCGTGCCGGCCGCCGCAACATGCCACGGTGTATCCCCATCGCCCAGACACCCAAGGTTGACATCAACTTGGTGTCGCTGAATAACATCCGAGCGGCACTCGCATTCCCCTCCACGGAAGCGGAGTATAGCGGCGTGGGCCGTCATGGGGGATTGACATCTGGGCGGGGATGAGCCAGCAATGGCCTGGCGACCTCATCGTATCCGTAGTGAACGGGCCGATCAGCGGCGCGCTGTACTGGAAGCTGTCGGGATTCGATGGCACATAGTACGCATACATTTCGCCCACGTTCGTATCTTCCGGCCGATTGACAAGCAGCACAACTGTACCCGCAAAGCAGCGGGGTGTAAGGGTATGCACAGCGTGGAAGTGTCGGCGCCGCTGTTCGGCAGGGATGTTACGATTTGCAAGTTCGGGGTCAGGGCGGCTTGGGGTGGTATGATATGCGCATAGACTGTTGCAGCTCCTTGCGATTTTGGAGAGTACTGTGAGGATTTGGTGGACGGCGGGGGTTGCATTCGTCTCATGTGCGGAGAAAAATGCCTGCGGGCACTGTATTATAGGATCCTCAGCTAGAGCTGCATAGAAAGGAACGACCTCAGACGCCGAGTGGGTTTTTGAAGGACGTCACACTAGCTCAGATCTGTTGCTGTGGAGAATTAATTCGTTGGGGAGGTCGGGGGAGGACATTTTGTCGGGTGATGGTGTAATTTGCAGGGATAGTTGGTTGGTTTCAGCTGAACCGTCTCGTCTACGGTATCGTTAAAGTAAACTTAAGGTTGCAATACTGGTATCAGCTGGCTCCTTCCGGCTCAGATACCAGCACAGCATTAGCCGTGATGGGCTGAACCCTGCGAAACCATAACTGGCATACCGGCGCCGTGACAATGGCTTCTCAACGAAATTGCCCTCTCGCTGGAGAGCAGAGACTCGTTAGCAACGTCACACAAGTCTCGTATAATAGAGCGTCCTAGATATCAGAGCCTCCACTGCCCCCTGCTTAAGTATGCTCCAAGACAGAGATAAGGGTATCCGAGTGACTATCCATGATGGGTCTGTAGGACTAACTGTACATAGGAGATGAGGACCGCACCAGATGATTACCAATGAGGCGTAGTGGTACGCATGTACGCCAGCAATCTGCTAATGATTATATAAAGGAAAACTAGGTTTCCCTTACCATGTTTTAGTAAGTTTAGTCTATCTATGAATGCGTTGAGTTGGTCGCTATGAAGGAATACCCTGTGCTGCGATAACGGTTTAGTTTTGGCGGATATGGCGATGTAAGCCGTAGCACTCTGCCGGAGCAAGGGGCGCGGGGAGAGGAAGAAAAGTCTGCACTGAATTCGGAGATGCAGGGTGTTTTTTCTGTTCTAGGTAAAGGGAGGTAAATTGTGTGCAGGGTGATATGCGATTTCCTGTTCGTAGAGGGTAAAGATGCTTGTTCTTCGTCTTTGCTGTTTCTGGGTCCTGAGCCTGGTTTGGACTAAAAGAAATGCTGGTATTTTAGGAGGGTCCTGTAGTCTGTGACAACTAAAGCTAGAGCTCGGATGGACAACGCATGAAAGCAGATGTCTTCGGATGGATTAACCAAACTAAATTCTGTACTGTACGATAAGGGGCCTCAAGGCTGGGTAACGTAAACTTCTTAGAGGCCGTGCTATTGGGCAGAGTCGGCATATTCTACTTGTATCATACATCCTGGATAGTAAGCTGCTAGTCATCAACAAGTTCGAGTATTGAGTCCTCCAGAGAAACGGTGTTAGACTGGCAGTGCGGAAGCTGCCAAGGGGACTGAGAGCCCATCTTGCGGTGGTCACAGGATCGATGGGATAATTCTTGCACTCTTCCCAGAAACTAAAAATCTGTTTTAATATTACCGTAGAAACTTCCCAAACTCTCTATGCCAGCCACCAGATTGTCGCGCTCTAATTGGCTAGCATGACGGACCGTGGCCGCACGTCTACTCTCCGATTGGCCGCAACCCGTGAATGGTGGGCTTGGCTGCATAGCGAGTTTGGCAAGGTTTTACGGTAGACTATCTCATCTTTCTTGTACTCGTGCAAAGGTTGGGGCGAGCGCCCGCACCCCCGAATGTTAGTAGGCGCAGAATCAGGCACCCTCATGTAAGCCTGCAAAACATGAGTGCCCCCGGTTGTGATCCACAGACGGCGCCTGGATTTTTTCGAAGGAAAAATAAGGCGCAACAAAAAAAATCAGGCGCAACAAAAAAAACTACGACTAAGGCGCAACAGAAACAAATCAGGCGCAACAAAAACAAATCGGGTCGATGGGGCGGCTTTCCGTCTCTGGTGGGATTCTGGTTCCGTACGTTCACCCACGATGCCGAGAACACGTTAAAACCCCCTCTGCTTTTCAACCCCTCTGCTTTTACACCCAGGACTCCTCACGGCAAGTCACCTATTCTAAAACCCATCCTCCATACTATCCTAATTTACAAAATATAGGACATGTCTCAATACCTCTATAACAATATCAACTCTTCTATTAGTCAGAATTACATCACGATGGCTTATGAGCGGCCACAAATTCTAGCCTGGTTATCCCCACTAGACCCTCGAGTCCAGCATAAGAAAGTTCAGGCAATGCGGGTAGACAACGTGGGACACTGGTTTTTGGAAACTGAGGAATTCAGGAGCTGGTACGATGGTAGTGGGAGCTGTGGATCTGATAGCGCGGTATTGTTTTGCTGCGCGCATTCAGGTGTCGGTAAAACATTTATCAGGTAAGAGAAACAACCCCGGAGTGGGGTGAAAGGGGCACGCTTACAAATCGCAACGTTAGCTCCTTAGTAATTGATAAACTCTGCGATCAAGCAAGAAGACAAAGCACTGTTGTTGTCTGCTTCTACCTCGACCACGCCTCTCAAGGGGAGCAGTCCCCGACTGATGTCCTGGGCTCCCTATTGAAGCAGCTCGTCAGTGGACTAGACAAAATTCCAAAAGAGGTTATTGATTTTTTTCGGGACGAGAAGATGGCCATTGGTGGCCGGGAACTGCGATTCGCTCAAATAGAGAAGCTTCTTCAGAATATCGTATCCTCACAGCGCACTGTTATATGTATCGACGGTCTCGATCAATGCAGGGTAAGGGATCGACTCAGGCTTCTTAATTCACTAAGAGAAATCCTTCAGAAATCGCTGGGGACTCGACTATTCCTGACCGGAAAACCCGATATTCAGAGTGAGATTAAAACGCAACTTGATGGAGCACTCACAATTGTGTCCAAAACTTCTACCAAGGGTGATGTCAACAGTTATCTCTGTGCCAGACTAGATGAGGATCCAGCTCCCGATGCGATGGATGATATCCTGAAAGCAGATATTCTAAATAGAATTCCCCAAACTATGCCTAACGTGTACGTATCAACCTAATGGGAAATCCACCTTGAGTTATCCTCTGACAGATTTATCTCCAGACTTGGACTAGTTGCCATCAAGATAGATGAAATCCTACGAGAAACAACTATCCTTGGTAGGCAACTGAGACTCAGCGCGATTACCGGGAGCAATTTGGGACTGTATTCCGGGCACAGCACCCTAGACCCGTATAGTAGCTACCCTACTAGCGATTTCCAATTCATCCCCATGAGTTTAGAGGATATCGATCCCGGGCCTACACGGAATCGCAGGTAAGGGCACAAGTTCCAATTCCCTGTCCTCCAAAATACTCTTACTGGCAGCAGTGACTAACCATCTGAAATTGGCCTGGTAGTCCCTCGGAAAGCTCGTACTACACCCACTTGGCTAGTATGCCACAAGCAGCCTCCCCGAGTCAATTAACTGCTGCCATCCCCAGCCCTGACCTATTCCCTTGCCAAGGCGACCCACCCACCCAAGCCACCAGGCACAACACCAACCAAAGTAGCAGCCGCCCCCATCCTGATCTCAATTCCCCCCAATCTTCGGCTAGGCAGCACCAACCGCCGGCCATTAGTCCCCAAGGCGGGGAACTTTACCCCAACCAGCCCACGCGTAACAATGGGGATCAGGATTCTGGAGCCCGTCACCCAAGCCCACACGGTGATGTATGTATCTGTGGACAGAGATTTGTGCGCTCGATAGACTTTGGGCGACACCTAAGGACGTCGAGGAAGCATAATGGTACTCCGAGAGGACCGGCTTGTCCAGAGCCCGGCTGCCGGTCGACTAGGAAATTTACGAGGGTCGATAATTTTAAGACTCATTATCTAAGGAACCATAGAAAGAGTAGTGCTGAGGCGGATAGCGTTATTCAAGCTTGGAGGTCTCACGCTCTACCTCCTTAGCACACGTGAGTGTCGTGCTAGAATGTGGAAATACGGGAGTACCGGTACAACAAGGACTGCGGCGCTTGGGAAGGGGCAGTGATGGAGCAAGGGGAGAACAGAGAGGAGGGAGCGAGAATTTGTAGATCTCTCTTTAGGGGGTTTAGAATAATGGGGTGCTAAGGATGGGGGTGTGGTGGTGGTACTGGGGTGGGAAATTTTAATATAATCATGGCTTGAGTTTTTTCTTGTGCTTAATTTCACTGGGGCGTCATTATCTGAGCATACCCCAAGTTTGCGCTACAATCCCAAAGGAAATATATATGAGACATGGCTGGCACTAGGAAAAAGGTAAAAATCTTGTCTCGGGAATAAGCGATATCTCCGGAGGATGTCGTATTGACAGGGAAAGCGGTGAAGGGAGCCTGAAGAGTGTAGAGATAAATTTATCTGACTTATACGAAGTAGCCACAGAATATCCTAGACCCAACTAAAACTGCCTTACTACCTAAAGGAATGTAATTCAACATAAAAGAATAATATAGGAAAGCGCATATGAGACGGGGATATTGTTTATGGGGAACGGAAGACTATATTCAACAGTTCATGTTGGAATAGTACTGTACTTTCTATATCTTCGGGTAGGGCAGAGCCTATCTCTATCCTTCTATCTCTGCTTAAGGCTGTCCAAGTTCAAGATACCTGGCTTGCTCTCCCTCCCATGTCATTACTTGATCAATTGACCGAATATGCAATTCTTTTCTCACCCATATTATCCTATCTTCAGTATCGTTAGCTTGGAGTTCTTTTATACTGCTATCCTATATTATTGTCTCATGGCATAAATAGTGTGTATCTCTGGTCCTCTCGTCCTCATTTTAGCTCTTCAATCTCTCTCTCGCGCTCTAGTCCCGGGATACAGTTCAATCATTCCATCTTCGATAGTTCAAACCATAAAAAGGACGAGTGATATCTCGTGATGGTGACTTTACCTGTGACCACCTGTGGACGCGTCTTTCTCTACCACGCTAGGGATAGGATAGACGGTAAGTAGAGGAGAGCAGTGCTAAGGTGAATGTCCTGTTCAGAGGGTGAATCAGTGCACACCCCGCATGAGGATGGCTTCCGCGGCAGCTCAGTAAATTGGGAGCCTTTCCCCGTATGATACTGCCTTTATTTATTGTCGATAGGATTCTATTATTGTGTAAGCACCTGTAGATACCGAGTCGGTAAAAGTGCAAGCTATCACGAACGGTTTTTTTCCCTCACACTTCGCCCCACTTTATTTCCAGATACTCTACACATGTCGCTCATTTTAGCTGGCAGCGCATGCACAATACGGATCCCCGATGCAGTTGGGTAGACTTCCCAATCAATCAGCCGATGCCCTCCTCTTTATGCCTGGATTTTGTCCTATGCCAGCGTGGAAACAATTTGTTGAAAGTGGCTCAAGCGTTGGGCAGACTTTGGTTCTTCCGTCGGCTTTTGGAGGCACGGCTGTATGGTCTTTTCAGCAAAATTCAGGGCACAAAAGTTTGTGGCAGAAATCTGGCTTTAATTTTATATAGTTAGATGTACAAAGTTTATGTCCTTTCACATTGAATGTCCCCCCCCCCCCCATCAGGAACGATGAGTCTTCGCTGAGAGTCATCAATTTAAGCTTTTGTCTGATTAAGCTTACTTTCCATACGCCCCACCTTAATTTGACCTCTTAGCGCGGGGTCCAATTATTCTAGTTTCTACGGTATGATACCATAAAAGATTCCAAACAATTCAACTGTGAAAAAATGTACTAACCCCCTCTCCATCCTAGAACAGATAGTAAGTTACAGTACAAGTATTGTTCCGAATTATTAAGTGCCACTCGACACCCGTGCTGTTTTTGCGACCAGTCCCAAATCTTCAATGTACATTGTAACAAATAAGTTGCTCGTATCGGGATTGTGAATTGAACACCTCTTGCATTGGTGGGCAGCACAACCCTAACCCTTGTTCTAACTTCTTCGAAGAACTATTTTGTATTCCCATAGGCGACCCCTTAGCAAAACATTCTGGGCATTCCGGTTTTTACGGTACTCGGACTCGGACTACCGGTAGTTGGCATCAAGATCGACGAAACCCTCCGAGAAACAACCATCTCTGACAGGCGATTGTGACTCAGCGCAATGACCGAGAGAAGTTTGGGGCAGTACTTTGAACCCGGCACTCTAGACTCGTATAGTCGCTACCACGCCAACTACTCCCGACTCATCCCTATGCAATCTCAGAATCGCTCAATGGGTGACTTCTAACTCTAGTACCGGGGACGGCTCGGTAATGTCCGCATTACCTCATCGCAGCCGGAATACCCCTCGTCGGCCGTCGTAACATGCAACGGTGTATCCCGATTGTCCAGACATCCAGGCGCGGGTGCGCCAGCAATGGCCTGGCGACCTCATCCTATCCGTGGCGAACAGGCCCGATCAGTGGCGCGCTGTACTAGAAGCTGTCAGGATTCGATGGCACACAGTACACATGCAGGTCGCCCACGTCCACGCCTAGGTCCGGCCGATTGACAAGTAGCACGACCGCTCTCAAAGCGGCGCAATGTAAGGGTATGCACTGCGTGGAAGTGTCGGCGCCGCAGTTCGGCATGGCTGTTACGGTTTGCATGTTCGGGGTCAGGGCGGCTCGGAGGAGTATGATATGTACATAGATTGCTGTAGCTTCTTGCGGTTTTGGAGAGTATTGTGGGGATTTGGTGGACGGCGGGGGTTGCACTCATCTCGTATGCGAAGAAAAGTACCCGCGGGTACTATATTATAGGATCCTCAGCTACCCTGTCTAAAGCTGTATAGAAGAGAGCGGCCTTGGAAACCGAGTGGGCTTTTGAAGGTACAGGACTTCACACTAGCTGAGATCTTTTGCTATCTGGAGAATTAATTCGTTGGGGAAGTCGGGGGAGGACATGTTTTCGGGTGATGGTGTAATTTGCGGGGTTGGTTGGTTGGTTTCAGTTGAACCATCTATTCGGTCGTTAAAGTAAACTTAAGGTTATAGTATCAGCTGGCTCCTCCCGCCTCAGATACGGCATTAGCCGTGATGGGCTGAACCCTGCGAAACCATATCTGGCATACCGGGGTTGTGACAATGGCTTCTCGACGAAATTGTCTCGGTGGAGAGCAGAGACTCGTTAGCGGCGTCACACAAGTCTCGTACAATAGAGCGTCATGTCTATCAGAGTCTCCACTAACCCCTGCTTGGGTATGCCCCGGGGTGGAGAAATAAAGGTACCCGAGTGACTATCCATGACGGCTCTATAGAACTACATAGGGGATGAGGACCGCACCAGATGATTCCCAATGAGGCGCCGCGGTACGCACGTACGCTAGCAATTCGCTAATGATTATAGGAAAACTAGATCTTCCTTACCATGTTTTAGTAAGTTTAGTCTATCTATGGATGTCTTGGGTTTGTCGCTATGAAGGAATACCTTGTGCTGCGATTGCGGTTTAGTTTTGGGGGGTATGGCGGTGTAAGCCATCGCACTCTGTCGGCGCAAGGAGCGCGGGGGGTGCAGAAATGTCTGCACTAAATACAGAGGTGCAAGGTGTTTTTTCTGTTCTAGGTATGGTACAGGGAGGTGGCTGTGAGATGGGTTGTATGTAGGGTGATATGCGATTTGCTGTTGGTAGAGGACAAAGATGGTTGTTTCTCCGCTTCTGCTGCTTCCGGGTCCCGAGCCTGGTTTGGTTGGGCCAACAGCAATGCTAGCACTTAGGAGGGTGTCGTAGTCTGCACCCCTCAAAGCTAGAGCTCGGAGAGACACCCGCGAAAACAGGTGTCCTCGCATGGATTAACTAAACTAATTCTGTGTCATAAGGGGTCCCAAGGAAGATGGGATAATATTAAAGAGCTTTTTGGTTTCTGGGAATAATGCAAGTATTATCCTATCGATCCTCTGAGAGCCACAAGAAGGGCTCTCAACCCCCTTGGCAGCTTATGCACTACCAGTCCAACCCCGTTTCTGAACTGAATACTCGAACTTGTTGATGACTAGCGGCCTTACTATCCGGGATGTGGAATACGCCGACTCAGCAATAGCACAGCAATAGCACGGCTGCTGTAACAACTGGAATGATGGAGAATCTGGCTAGGAAGTTTGCATTGCCCCGCCTTGTACTCGTGCCAAGGTCACAGCCGCTCGCCGCAACCTTGGAACGAGGAAGGTCTCTTGTTCTGGGAATCTTTTTATTTCTCAAAGAGGATCTCCCCGCAGTGTTTTCTCCCTGTAATTTACAGGGGAATTCTGGATGTCTCAGCGTGATTACTAACTGTTCCGATTTTTTATGGTAATGGCTCTCGGAGTTCTTAGGTAGACTGCGGTACCGGAATTTTCTGAGCGTGCTGGCGATATGCCGGACAGCTAAGGTTTACACCGGTTCGGGCCCTCTTCAACATACCGGTAGCCCCCATACAACCAATTAGCCGTGGTGAATGCTTCCAAAGTCGTTCGGAAAGTCCATACATAGCCCCACCAACACTTCCAAGCCATAGGAAAATACTCGTAGGGGGCGGCGCACAAAGGTGGGGGCGCGGTCCTCGCAAAAAATGCGAACAACGGAGAGCGCTGGCTACCTAGATACCGAGGGAGCCCCGTCCATACCCGGTACTGCCACTGATCACCCGGAGCGTTGTGCACTTTAATGTGCGAATTCCGGACAAGGCCGCTATTCCCCCCCAATGGGGCGTGGTGTGATGCTGGTTCCATACGTTCACCCACAAGGCTGAGAGTTTGCGGCAAAACCCCTCTGTATTCCTATCCAGAACTCCACACTGCAAGACAGTCATTCCAAAACCCACCCTCCACACTATCCTAATCAGTAAGACCCGGGACATGTCTCAATATCTCTATAATAATACCAACTCTTTTTTTTTTTTTAATGGTCTAAATTACATTACTGTGGCCGATGAGCGGCCACGAATTCTGGCCTGGTCATCTCCACTAGATCCTCGAATACAGCATAAGGAAGTTCAGGACAGGCGGGCAGACAATGTGGGAGAATGTTTTCTAAAAACTGAGGAATTTAGAAGTTGGTGCGATGGTGGATCTGATAGTGGGTCATTATTTTGCTGCGGGGATTCGGGAGTTGGCAAAACGTTTATCAGGTAAGCGAAAGGCTTCCGCGGTAGCTCAGTAAATTGGGAGCTTTTCCCCGTATGATATCATACTTCCTTTATTTTATTGTCGATAGGATTTTATTATTGTGTAAGTACCTATAGATCCCGCGCCGGTAAAAGTGCAAGCTATCACGAACGGTTTTTTTCCCTCACCCTTCGTTTCACTTTATTCCCAGATACATCTCGCTTCCCCCAGTTTTCCGATTCATCTTACTGGTATGTGTAGTTAGATATACAAAGTTTATATCCTTTCACATCGGGTGTTTCCCCCCACCAGGAACGATGAGTCTTGGCTGAGAGTCATCAATTTAAGCTTTTGTCTCAAGTCATTCAGGATGATTACTTTCCACACACCTTAATTTGACCTCTTAGCGCGAGGTCCAATTATTGCAGTTTCTACGGCACCATAAAAGATTCCAAACCATTCAACTGTAAAAAAGTGTACTAACCCCCTCCCCATCCCCAGAACAAATAGTATTGTTCCAGATTATTAAGTACCAATCCGCGGCCTCGCTGTTTTTGTGACCAGTCCCAAATCTTCAATGTAACAAATAAGTTGCGCGTATCGGGATTGTGAATTGAACACCTCTTGCATTGGTGGGCAGCACAACCCTAACCCTTGTTCTAACTTCTTCGAGTAACTATTTTGTATTCCCACAGGCGACCCCTCAGTAAAACATTCTAGGTATTCCGGTTTTTACGGTACTCAGACTCGGACTGCCGGTAGTTAGAATCAAGATCGATGAAATCCTCCGAGAAACAACCATCTCTGACAGGCGATTGTGACTCAGCGCAATGACCGAGAGAAATTTGGGGCCGTACTCTGAACCCGGCACTCTAGACTCGTATAGTCGCTACCACGCCGACTACTTCCAACCTATGGGTTTAAACAGTACCGATCCCGGACCTACGCAACATCGCAGGTGAGGGCACAAGCTCCTATCTCCTGTTTCTTCCGGGGTACTTGTACTAACCATCTAAAGTTGGCCTGACAGTCCCTGGGAAAGCTCGTACTACACTTGCTTGACCAGTATGCCACAAGCAGCCTCCCCAGGCCAATTCACTGCTGCCGCCCCCAGCCCCGCCCCATTCCCCTACCAAAGTGACTTACCCCTCCCTAATCCCAATTTCCCCCGATCTTCCGCTAGACAACACCAGCCACTGGCCATTAGCCCCCGCGAGGAACCCTACCCCAACCAGCCCACGCATCGCAATGGGGATCAGGATTCTGAAGCCCGTCGCTCACGCCCGGGCCGTGTTGTGTGCGTCTGTGGGCAGAGATTTCAGCGCCGGACAAACTTGGAGCACCACCTAATGACGTCGAGGAGGCATAATAGTCCTCCGAGAGGACCGGCTTGTCCGGAGCCCAGCTGCCGGCATGCCCAGAGATTTACGAGGGTCGATAATTTCAAGTCTCATTATATGAGGCGGCATGGAAAGAGTGGTGCTGAGGCGGATAGCGTTATTAGAGATTGGAGGCTCATAAATGCTCTAGCTCCTCGGCTCGGGTGAGCCTCGTGCTAGAATGTGGAAATGCGAGAGTGCCGGTATAGCAAGAAAGACTGTGGTGGAGAGGGGCAGTGATGGAGTAAGGGGGAATGAGGAGGAATGAGTAAGTATCCGTGGATCTCTCTTTAGGTGTTTAGGATAATGGGACGCTGAGGGTGGGGGTGTAATGGTATTGGGGTGGGGAATTTTAATATATTCACGGCTTGAGTTTTCTTCTCGTGCTTAATTTCACTGGGGCGTTATTTTCTGAGCATACGTTACTCCAAACTTGCGGTAGTCCCAAAGGAAACACCTATGAGCCATACTGCCGACGCTGGGAATATAGCCGTGTTTGGAAAGTTCTGGCACCTGGCTGGTACTGTAACACGAAGGGCAATGCTCGTGCCAAGGTTGCGCAGCAACCTTGCCACGAGTAACACACCTTTGATATCTCTGGAATTCTACTCAGCCATCTTTTGCCAAGAACACTTCTGTGAGCAGAATATTTGGTGAGAGCTCTAGCAAAATATCGGTTGGCGGAGGTACTCTCTGCAAAGACGAGCGAGTACTCGTACGGTATGATGAGGATATTATATAAAGGAATATGCTCGGACAACTCCTAATAGTGCTCAACCATCTACCTATCCTCTGATCCGCTAGTTCCTCGGAATACCGATATTAAATCTACAGTACTCTACTTGGCCGATATGTCTTCTGCAGCGTCCCCGGAGCAGCGGACCACTGCCACCCCCAGTCCTGCCCCATCCTCCCACCGAAGCAACTCGCCCACCCAAGCCGCCACAGGCGCCACCGACTCAACCACTGGTAGTAGCTGGCCATGGCTATATACAAGTCCCCCGCATGTGCGGAGCGAACACGATTTAGTGTCCTTGGCAATGGAAACTCAGCCCCACGATCCCCCTGTGTTCTGTCCGCACATGAGGGGGACTTGTACTGCGGATTCGGGCAACATCCATCCCCCATATTTCTCGAGCGGCGAGTAAGTACACAGGCTCCCATCTCCCGCCTCTTCCCAGATACTTGACCCAGTGAGAACGAACTAACCATCTATGATTTGTCTGACAGTTACTCAGGTTCAGTCCGAGTGGCTTATGGCTGGATTACTCCGACGATCTTATACTCCGCGCCCCCCCTCCCCCCCTTCCTAGCCGTGCCGGCGGGTGACGACAGTGAGGGTCCTGGTGCCGGAGTTGGTCACCCAAGCCAGGGCCTCCCATTCACATGCCACACCTGCGGAAAAAGCTGTAAACGCCACCAGGACTTGGAACGACACCTCAAGGCGACAAGGAGGCATAGTGAGCCAGGAGGACCGGCTTGTCCAATGCCTGGCTGCAAGTTTACGGCGAGGTTTACGAGGGTTGATAATTTTAGAGTCCACTATAAGGAGCGGCATGGAAAGAGCGTGGATGAGACCAAGGACTTTCTTCAGCGTTGGGCCCGAGAGAGGCCCCAGGCCCATGGCAGGGGTGAGCGCCGTGCCCCAATGCGGAAACGCAAGAACACAGCAAGAACGCCTACCAGTGGTATTTGAAGAGGAACAGTGATGGTATAAGGAAAGGATAGGGAAGAGGGAAGAGGGAAGAGGGAAGAGGGAGTGTTTGTGGGTCTGTTGTAAGCGGTATTTGTAATAATGAGATATGGGAATGCATCATAAGTTTGTAACAAAATCTAATATCAAGATGTCAGATGGTCACAGCGCCAATATCTGGGGGAATCCGGTGGCACAGGGAAATTACTCAGTAGCCGGGGAGGTCACACTAGACAGGGCTATAATCTTATTGTGAAGTAATCGGCTTATTTACAGGTTCCTTAATCATATTTATCCGATGTCTATGGGGGTTTTGACATTAGTCCCTCGCAATTTATACTATGTGCATAACTTCTGCAAAGTTTACCTCCTTCGAAAAACCAGCCAACTCCGCTCTCTTCCTCACAGCAATGGCCAAGTGCACTCCCCTACCTTCCGTTGATAAATGCTAATTTTCCCCATCAGCGCAGCACCGCCCCTCCCAAGAGACTTTCTATCAAGGGAGATTCCCACACCACCAACCAATACAGGTTTCACACAACTTTCCTAATCATTTCTCTGCATTCTTGTCAACCCACTCCTCCTTACAAAAACCTCTAAGTACCCTTCACCCCTCCTTGCAAGTGAAAAGAGGCACCACCCCACTTGCCCATCGCACCCCCACAAAGCTAGCATAGAAGATCAACGGGATACCCCCAGCCATGATTCCTGCCGAACCAGCTGTTGCTCTACCTGAAAAGAGATTGGGGGGGGCTCCGGGGTAGGTAAATCAATCGGGAATCGGGGCACGGGCCCGGTGGGGACTGGTCGGGCCCCTCAAAGTGCGGGCCAAGCCGGGCGAGCGTAGATACATAGATCCAGAAGATCATCTGGGCCTCACAGTAGAGGAGTAAAGTGTGAAGGGTCATCTCCGGCTTCGCAGACAGGAAGCGAGGTGTTAGAGAGTAAGGCCGAGAGACGGGAAGATGGGATTTGGAAGGGGAAAGCCAGATTGGTCAGCTCGAGGAGGTGGTTTCCCTCCGTTTTGGCGTGAAGACTGAGAATTGGGTTTTATCTCCTGAGCACGCATTCGCTTCATAATCAAATTTTCATGTACTTTAACTTAGCTCCTTCCTTTCCTTTCCCCTGCTTTTTATTTTTTATTTTTTAGAGCACCCTCTCCGCTTCCATACACGATAATATATAGATAAACAAATACTTAGGATGTCATCGCGCTGTACTGGGCCGGGCCTTGGGAATGGCATATACCATACCTTCAACTCTATTTCCCACTGTTCTTATGCTAACTTCTACCTGGGAACAAAGAGTGTCCCCCTGCATCGATGAGCCAATACACATTCCCATCGACACCCGCACTCACAACCCTCCACCCACCCACCCACCATGTTACGCATGTAACCCCGCATCATCCCCCATCACATCCCACCTAAATTCACCCGAGTTCGCTCTAGCGCGATATCACAAACCGCGACTTCCCCTTCTCTCCTCCTTCTTTCACCAGCCCAAATGTCCCTCCCCCTCTCCACCAGACCAAAACTAACCCACAACATACCACGCTTCTTATATGCTTTCCACCCTCCGGCACCCATCCGATAGCCCACCCCACCGGTCACATACATAGCGAACACTAATTCTCACCCGAGACCAAACCCTCCCAACGAGTGATACCCCATGACCATCCAAACCTCTCATACAGTGCGAGGTATGAAGACCGAGCGGTTCCGGAATGTCAGCTAGTTATGGTTGCGCAGGTACTAAAAAAAAATTAATAGCCAATGTGGGAGTAATAGGAGGAGGGGGGGGGGGGGTATAGTAACTTTACAAGCGGAGCATGGTGGGCAGAGTACCAGGATGGTAAGTGCCAGGTGATACCTAAAAGAAAAATCCTGGAAAACATATCATACCTACTACCCACCCACCCACCCACTAAAATCCCAAAATCGGGGCTTCCAGTAGCATGATAATATGACAGGATAAATATTAGTTTTTCCCAAGTTGTCATTTCATGAAATAAATACCTATGATAGCTGGCGCAGTAGTTAATTACTCCTGTCGCAATTAGCGGGAGGGCCCAGGAGTTCAATCCATGCTGACAATCAGTTTATTTATTATTGAACGATCCGTCATGTATTTAGGGTAGAAGAATTAAATTTAAAAAATCCCTGCCCTATGGGGACTGGGAGATTGGAGAAACTTGGCCCTTCCTCAATAGATAGGGCTGTGGGGTTTTATCAATCCTGCTATGATACGAGGAGGTATCGTAGGATCCGACTCTAGACCTTAAGGGTTGGCGATCGGCGGGTAGTAGAAGTGAATGGGAGGGGGGTTGGCAAAGAAAGAAATATGAAAATAATAATAATAATTGCTTCTTTTACCTTGGGAAGGCAGCTGTTGCCCCTCCCTATTTATTGCCTTGTATACATAGCTTTTTTTTCTTAGTAAAGCGAGGTAGTACTAGTAACATGTACTACCACATAGCATTCCAGGGGCAAAAAGGGGAAACATAACCATGAATCCATTCCAAGACACGTGCAGAAGATACAGCACATCGCAGTTCAATCGCATGTTCAATCCTTCAATTGCGTCACTGGTCAATTGGAAGTGGGTAGATAACCCGCAATTACCAGACATCTTATCATACATGTCGCCAGTATAGCGGCGGGAGTACAGAAAAAAAGAGAAAATAAAACCAACAGGAAGGACGACGGAACCGAATGAAATTGAATAGAATAGAAACGTGAGAGTACATAAGGAGAAACCCAAGACAAGATGAAATTAATGGTATTCCGAGAATACTTACTTAATAGACACTGCCTTAACTTGGAATCTAACTATCTTAAATGTCGCAAGCAAATAAGCAAAGCGGGCCTAAGCAAACATCTTCTCGACTTCCGGATCCTTTTGGTATTTTCTCAGGTCAAGCCTATCCAAACAGCTAAATTAGCACACGCAGGCCTGCGATGGGGAACGTTAAAAGGAACATACGTGAGGCTCTTCGAACTACACTCCACCTGATCCCGGAAAATCCCGACAAGTGTCTCACTCCGCTGAAACAGGCCAGTCTTCAAACTAATGACAATAAACTGAAACCCGGGTCCGGCGTGACTACGGATATAATTCGAAATCTTCTGCACGTTGGCATTATCTAGCGCAGCGTCCACCTCGTCCAGGACAAAAAAGGGAGACGGCTGGAAAGAATGCACGGCGAATAGCAAGGCAAGCGCCGCCATCGTCTTCTCCCCACCAGAGAGATGCTCCATGTCCCTGAACCGCTTCATGGGTGGCATGGCATGGTACTTTATCCCGTCGAGGTAGGGCTCGTCGGTGTCCTCCGCGTCCAAGTATGCGTTCCCGCCTAGGGGGAAGACGGAAGACTTGGTCAGGTCCTTGTACACGCCCGCGATCTGGGAGGAGATATGTTCGAGGGCTTTGTTGAAGAGTCGGGAGCGCTTGTCCTTAACTGATTGGAAGCGGTCTTTGGCTTTTTTCGCTTCACGGCGAGAGTTGTCAAAGTCTTTGTCCGTCTCGTGCAGGCGGGATTCAACACCTTCCAGGCGCTCGATGGCCTTCATATTAGGCGCCATGCGGTCAAGTTCGGCACTGAGGGTTTTTATCTTATCAAGGAGCTCTTCTTCTACCCTCTCGTCACCACTCTAAAGGCGAACTTGGTCAGTCCATTTTCGGCGAGTGATAATCTGTGCTGATACGTACCTCTTTGAGATCATCATCGAGATCGTCAAAGTCCACCTCGATCCCATAGTCCTGTATCTGAATCTTCTGGACGGCGCTAGAACTAGGGTCTTCGTCCTCGTCCACATCCATCGCGTCAGGGTCAGTTTGTAGAGCGTCATCGATGGGCAAGTTGTCCAGTGGTGCGGAATTATCAGTCAGTGGTATTTCAATCTCCTCCAATTTGCACCTTCTAAGGATAGCATATCGACCTGCAGCATTTCTTTCGATTTCTCCTTCCAGACCAGAAATCAGCTTTGTAGTATCCTCGACGTCTTTACTTCGCTTGGAGACTTCCCTCCGCAGCCCGTTGACCTTCTCGTTCCGCGTTTCCAGCTCAGCTCTTCTCGACCCCAGCTCCTCGCGCAAGACTTCTACCTCGGCCATTACAACATCCATCTGTTCCTGAATCTGTGCCTTTTCGGCCTCAAGCTCTTCCACTGTAATCTGGTCTCTCTCAGCATTCTTCTCAAGATTGCCTATTCGCTCGGTGGTCTGCCTTAGTCGCTGGGTTTCGAAAGCCAGCTGATTCTCCAACTTTGAGATTTGCGTGGTGAACTCTAGCTTCTTCTGCGCGGATTCCTGTTGTAGTGATCCTTGACGTTTCTCATACTCACGAATGTTGGGATAATTTAGGCGGGTAGTAAACTCCGAGAAGATCTCATCTTCCGCCTCGGAAACAACGGCTTCAAGTTCCGCCATCTTGGCACGGATATCATCTAGCGACGCGGTGGCCTCATCAAGCTGTGGTTGGAGTTCCTTCAATTGGCGCTGAAGATGAGCAACCTCCTTTTTCTTACTGTCAAGACTCCGTTGCAAGAGTTTCTGCAATTAAACCAATTAGCGCCACTCCATCCATAATCCCGGATAGAAAGCATACCAATTCATCCCGATTATAGGCAAGTTTCTGATCGAGTCCATACAACTCCCCTTGTAACGTCTCTTCCTGTGCACCCCGCCGAGCCTTGGGAAGAGCATTAAGTTGCGCAATCAAATTATCCTTCAATCTGCGCAAATTCTCCACCTCCTGGTCCTCCCACCTCCTCCCGGCGGAGTTTCCAGTTCGCCCACCAGTCATTAAACCACCCTTGTGAATAACCGTCCCATCCAACGTAACAGCCTTGACTTCAAGACCCTTATCGTAGCAGATATACTTCGCCACCGTGAGATCATCGCAGACAACTGCGTTCCCACAAACATACTGCATAGCCCTCTCCACGGAATTATCGAATTCAATGGTGTCAATGGCCATTCGCATACCCCTGTGCATACCTTTCAAGTTGGAGTTCAGAGGTTTTACCTGAATTGTGTCTAGGGGGATGAACGTTGCCTGACCAGCTCGTTGATCTCGGAGGTATTCGATGCAGTCTTTGGCAGTCTTCTCGTTATCGACGACAACTGCGTCAAAGTGTCTTCCGAGAACAGTGCTCACAGCGTCGCCGTATTTCTTCATTCGCGGCTTGCACAGTTCGGATATGCGTCCCTTAACGCCGGGGAATATACGCTTTAGAGCGGAAATAGTCTCCTTCATCCTGATTTCACGTTCGGATTGTCTACGGCCGTCGTCGGCTTCGAGAAGTTTGTTGAGACAGTCCTGGAGCTTCTCGTCGAGTTCGGTATGTTTTTGAGCGTTCCTCAGCCTTTCTGAAGTTAGAGCATTATACTCCCGCTTCTTAGTCTCGATGTCTTGGGTGACTTGGTCGGTGACGGATTTCATCTGCTCTTTGCGCTCCTGGAGGTCGTCGACTTCGCTTTCGATTTTAGTAAGCTGCCATTGTGATGATTCGACCTTGTTGCTCAAGCTATCGACCGTTCCGGTATCAGTCTTTTGCTGACGGCTGTAGTTGTCGATCTTGATTTGTTCTCCAGCAATCTTTGTATTAACACGTTCGCGGAGTTTGTTGTATTCTGCTAAATCAGCGTCAGATAGCACCGCCCCAGTTTCTTCAGCAATTTTCCGTTGCTCCTCCGCAAATTTAGCCTGCGCCTTTTTTACAACTGCTAATTCCTTCTGCAAGCCCGACACTGTGGACGTCTGACTATCCCGGTCCCTCGCGATATCTCTAATCCTGGACTGGTACTTCTTCAAGTTCTTCCCGGCGATATTAATCTTCTCATCTATGGGAACGAGCGAGGATTCCTTCTCCTCGACCTCCTTCTCCTTTCGCTTGATAGCGCGCTCCTGCTTGCTCACACCTCTATTCGCCTGAGCCTGCTCCCTCTTCGCCTCCTCAAGCTTCCCATAGTACTTCTCATGAGCGCGGCGAAATTCTTTAAGCTCCTCTTGATGGCGCTCAATCTCTTGCTTATTGAGTTCCACGCTTCGTTGAAAATGAAATAATTTCCACAGGATATGAGTAACCACCGCCTCGTGTTTCTCGTCCTGCTTCGCCTGATAATTCTCCGCCTCCTTCTTCTGCTCCTGGTACTGTTTAATTTCGGCATTAATCCCACGGCGACGATTAAGGTTAAAGTTCGATGTTTCCGCCGCCTTCTCTTGTTCCATCTTGAGACGCTCGTACTCGGCCTTGTATTCCAACGAGCCGCTAATCTGCTCGATAAGCCTGGTGAGGTCCTTCGGAGATTGACTGGCAATTGCCTCGACATCGCCCTGAAAATCGCCGTCAGCCGGGCTCACCTGGAGCATCGATAGAAAAAAATACCTGAAAAACCAAAAAATTCCTTGCTTTGATCAAGATATTCTCCTCCTCCAGCGCATCATTATACTGTGCGGCCGTGACCTGCTTAGTATTGATCCTATACTCGCTCGCACCGGCACTAGTAATAGCCCTTTTCCAAAGCTGCTCCTCCCCATCATCGTTCAGATAAACTGCCATAACCCAGGCAGTTTTAGGGTCCTTCTGGGTGGCTCCACCCTCCTCCTCTTCCTCCTCTTCCTCCTCCCCCGCCGCCTCCCCCGCCTCTTCAGTAACCGGTTTCTTCGGGCCCGAAGTCTTGAGCACGCGCCCACGGTAAATCAAATCCCTCAGATGCGCAGAACGCAATTGGGAAGATTTGATACCCAGGACGAACGAGATCGCGTCCATGCAGTTTGACTTTCCGGAACCATTCGGTCCAATGATGGATGTGAAGTAGGAGTCGCCAAAGTAGATTGTTTGATGGCCCTTGTAGGACTTGAAATTGAAGAGCTCCAGGCGCACGAGCTTCCTAGTATCGCAGCGCTCATCGCACCTAATTAGCAAACTGCCACCCCCTAGAGGGAATTGAGCGGGAGGGAGGGGAGAGCATCATACCCCATCTTCACGACTTAGTGAATAGAATCCGCCCTTATAGAGGGTGCGTATGATCTACGTATGGGTGGGAAAGGGGAAAAAAAAGAAAGCGGGGTGTATGAAGAGGGAGAGGAAAATGTGTGTGCGGTTGGCTGAGAAAAAAAGTGGAAGAGTGTGGAGACGCGTTGACTTTGTTTCTGTGGAAACGCGACAACGGACATGTGGCTGATAGAGGGATGGTTAGGTAAGCGGCTTGCGAGGTGATACCGTCAGTTTACGATTAAGCCATCATATCACACTACTGCCACCCACCAACAGAATCAACCCCTAGAAGCGGGAACAGGAATGTCCCCCCAATCAAACACAAAAACCCGAGTCCTAGAGCTCAACGCTATAGACAAAGTACCCTTCCTTCCTTCCTTCCTTCCTTCCTTCCTTCCTTTCTCCCTTCCCTCCCGAGTCCCAACTAACCAATCCCCGTAACGATAGGACATCTCAACCCTCCTTTCCACCGCCTCAACCGCAATCACAACCCTAACCTCGACACCGCCCTCTGCTAGCGCCTTCGCCAGCGCCTCGGAACAATACCACGCACTGCTACAATCTATCGTAGTCCGGCTGCGCCGTCAAATCCTGCTGCTCGAGCAGGCCGATATACCGGCCCCTGTGACCGGAAACGGAGGCGAGAAGGAGGGGAAGGGGAGCGGAGGCGGGATCGATGTTGGGGCTTTCAATTCTAGGAACGACGTTGTTGGTCGGGAGATGGAGGGGGAGCTATGGAAGGGGGCGATGGAGTTGGTGGGGCTGTTGAGCGGGGATTTAGAGGTAGATGGGGATGTTAAGATGGGATAATTGGGAGGGAAGAATCTCGAGGGATTGGTTGAGTGGATTGGGATAAAGTTACACTCCTAATCCCCTCTTGTTTTGCTTCGTAGGTTTGTTGTGTCATTACAAGGTGTGGGTATGTAGCTGCTGCAGGCAGATACGAACTTGGTAACATGATTCATCTACCGGACGCCCGTCAATTTTGCTATTCCCTAAAGCATAAAACACGAAAATAGAAAGAGATAACATCTCACCGCAACAAACAAACGAAAGGGCACAGTATCTCGAACAAAAACAGCCCAAAACACCCTCAATCACCCACTCATGTAAGTCAAGCACTTATCCACCGCAGTAATTACAAGAGGTATTATATGTGCCCAAGGCCCGTCCCTGGGGGCGGCAAAAAGGAAAAAACACCTGCTCAGTTATTTCCCCTACAAGTTACCAACAATAGCGAAACAACAAAAGAAAAAGAAATCGAAACAAAGCGTAGAAAATCAAGGATATAACACTTTGACTTCCCACCGGTTCCGTCACCATCTAATCTAAAATAAAAAAGCAAAATAAACCCGCAGAGCGCCACATATACACCAGATTCGAAACAATGACACCGGAATCATTTGGTTTTCTTGTGAGAGGCATCGGCGGCATACTCTCTGAAAGTATCATCTCCTTCAACTTCCTTCACAACCTTTTCCATCTCCTTGACTTGCTTCTCCCACTCGTCCTTGCCCATCTTAGTTTCCTTATAGAAGAGCTCCATATTAGGCTTGCGGTAGGAACCAAGAAGGCGATCCCAAAGGGTGGTGTACTGGCCGTAGTTGTAGTTGAAGTATAAGTGATGCATAGTGTGGCATGCGGCACCGTTAACAATAGGGGAATTTGCAACATATTCTCCATCGTCTGTACATGATTAGCTCAAACTGGAGACGACAGGATCATGAAAGCGACTCACGGATCATGATAGTCCAGATGTTAATGAACATGAAAAGACCGATGTAGGAGTATTTGTGGAGCGGGAAAATGAAGGGGAAAATATGGTATGGAAGACTCTGAGAAAATCCATCAACCGGGTGGAAGGCGTGGCTAGCAAATGGGGTGGGCATAATCCATTTGTGATGAGGCTTGTGGATGGTCTTGTAGATACTCTTGTGATGAAGTCCGCGGTGAATGAGGTAAATCCAGAAATCGGTAAACATCAAAAACAGTGGGAATTGGAACCACAAGTACCACTTTCCGTGGAGCTCAACATCTGCGTATAGCTTCGAATAGCCACGAACTTCAGCCAAGAAGAAAGGGGCTGTGAATATAGCCATAATAGGCAACGAACACATTGTTTGAGCCATCTCCTGTCGAATCTGGTTTTTGAGGAATTTGGGATGCTTGAAGGTGTCCTTGTCGAAGATGAGAAAGTACGACAGCGAGGAGAATATAAAGTAAATAATGAGACCGAAGATCCTGCAAAGTGCCAATTGATTAGCAGATGCGTTCTCGGCTTCCAGGATACAAGCTTCTGCCCAAAGCGATCAAAACAAAATAGGGTTGAAGAGGAAAGAAGGGATAAACAAAGGAGCTCACCAGGTGATGAGAAACAACGAGAAGGCCTGACGTTGCCAGTCTCCTCTCTGAAAAAAGGATTCATAAGCCCGTGGAGATGGTCTCAGTCCGAGAAACTGAGAGATGGGGTCGTTAACAATCGGCAGCGGGTTAATATACTCGCCCTTCCAAGTGTCATTGGCACCGGCCCAACTTGCGAGCGAGCCAGTGGGCAGAAGGGTAGCATAGATGGTATCGAAGAAGAGGTTATCCGCGACTCCAAGAACGTAATCCATTGTCGGGGTTGTTGTTTGCTACCAGCGGGGGGGGGGCGAAGACGAATCGAACAAACGGGTAAATGAAAGTGCTGTTACTCCGATAAGGTTGAAGGAAAGAAACAAGAAGGCAGAAGGAAGACGGTCCGCTTTAAAGGAGCGTTGAATTGTCTCAATTTTTGTCCCAAAAGGGGGGCGGAAGGGCAAGTGGATGATGTCCCAACTTCCAAGACAGGGTTTTCATTGATAAGGGCAAACCAACGAATAAACCGGGAAAAAACTGGTGACTTTCGGAAACGATGGGTTCCGGGAGACGTGTTTTTTTCTCTTCCGTTTTTTGTTGTCTCTCAGATCTGAAATCGTAGACATGCCTAGAAAATAAGAAATAACGGATGCAAGAGGGAAAAGTGGGAAGCCCGTCAACGAAACATCACGCCCCTCATGAAACGAAGAGGGAAAAAATTAAAAAATTAAAAAAATTAAAAAATTGCCACAAGCATTCTTAGAAATGAAAGTGAACCCAGAAGGGCACAATACACTGCAAAGGCGCAGTATTATTATTTTACATGTTGAACTCCTCCCCTGAAAATGACCAGGGACCCATGCTTTAATAGAATTGGATTGCCGACTGCCTTTTCTCCAGTCAAGCGCTCTGCTTTGGGATGAAAGGATCTATCTTGGCACCATCATCCACCAGTCGATCTGATAAAGTTCCAAGAATTGCATCACGCTGGCAATAGCAGAGCTACATGTATGCCCAATTCCTCCGCACCATAAAATTCCCCCCAAGCAAAACACAACAATAAAATTCTTCGTCCCCCCAATCCTCGCTCCTAGCAACGGCACTTCCCGAACCTCTCCTCTCGCAAAATTTCCCCACCATGTGTTGCACCAATAGCCTACGGCACAGCGCGAGCAGCAGCTGACTGTATCGCGGATAAAAAACAAGCATTCCCGCTACCCTGCAGGATATTGGGCAAGATTCGAATACGACATCCGAGTACGAAACATCTAGCATTCCGATACAGCCAATCAACACACCTGACAAGATCCGCCCCCACAACCACACTACGGTACTCGGACTCCTTGCGGTAACATCACCAATCACAGGGTACCGTACCTGCCATAGTATGATACCGTAGATTGTATGATATCTACGGAACAACTAATCCCACTCCCGAGCCGTTGCACCTGATACCGTACTCGCAGCAGAGGGTGACAGGGCTTTGTAAAGGAGCAATCGAAATCAAATGTGCCTGAGTACGGCAGAGGATACTGGAACTGCACGGTAAGAGGACGGTGGATGGGATGGGCAGTCGTACAGAACAGTGCTTAGGGATGGTATGCGTTGGATGAGAGTAAGCAGCGGAGACATAGTATCAGTACGGTGTGTTGAACGTTCACTGCTCACGGTGACGACTACGTTGTGCCTGCACTCAAGTCGCCGGTCGGAGCTGCCCTTCTTTCAGTGGGTAGTCTTGTGAGATCGTGATTGTGGCACCATATTGTGATATCGGTACTCAAGTACCAACATGCTCTTAGGGCAAGATATCGGTATGATCTATGATCATGTCCGAGTAGCTCCCTAGGTCCAGGAGGCTAGGGTGTAAGTGGTAGTAGCAAGAGTGGTAGTGGTCAACCATCAGAGGTCAATACTTTTTCAGCTCGTATAGGGTGCCCCACGGGAGTAGATCCAAATCCCCAGGGGAGGTACGATGCCGCCAGTATGCCGGGTTATCTGAATACGGCCTTCTATCATCTCTAAATGACGGTAACAATACCTGGCTGCAGTCCATAACTCCAGAACTATGCCCCAAAATTCCTGAAAGCTGTAGTCAGAAGTCGCGAATATCGCAGGCTCCTGAGGTCATGTCTTGCTTTCCGGGCTAGATATTCCGTATGCACATCGCACAGGACTACAGTTAGGTGGAGGACCCGTTAAGCTTCCACCATTGTGCTACCGTAACTTAAATCAGATGAGAGCAACGACAGAATATCAAAGCGAAATTTCTGATTACACTATTAAGCACAAACTCCATATCGGCAGCTTTATGCTTAAACCTATCACACCATATCATTCACGAACAAGCGGGTTCTCTCACCATTCTGTACATGCGGAATGTATCATACCCGGAACTAACTTTGCGCAAAAAATGTCCAAGCCTAATGACAATATTTCTTTCAAGAGTCTTTCTACGGCACTTACGAATGCCCCAGGAAGTTATGGCCTAGAGCCTACAAAATTCTGTAGAAAGAATCACCATCAATAATTTTCTTCCCCTTTTATTTCTTCCAGCTCTTTTTGTTTTTTTCTTCCCCCGTCCACCCAGATTTTCCAGCACAATTTGTAGAAGCTGGGGGTGTGTTTAGTAGTATGCTTCAGCTCCGATGGATCACCAGCCCCCGGTTATATCGAGTTGTATAATACCAAGCGGTGTGCAGCAAACAAGAGGCGATAAGGTAACCCGAAAGGTGTAGGCCTACTGGAGCTTCCACACTGAAGGGAGACATCCTACGAGTAGAAGAGAAGCCCCAGAATGAAGAAAAAGGAGGACTACCCTTCAACCAAGGAATCTACTTCGAACTCCCCCCCCTTCCCACTAATTAGAAAGCCTACTCTTAAACACTTATCATTCTTCCACCCCGGGACCAGGCGGGCCAAAAACCTGCAACCGGGATCATTACCATTATCATCAGCGTGCCGCCATCCGACCTGAAAATCCTGGCATTCTACAGGAACTCCAAAGGCCTGACCCCGCATCCAACCCGAGCCTATACCCCACGCGCCACTAGCGCCTATCAGAACCCCCAACTCGGAAGCAACAGGAACAAGAACAAGTAATCATGCACAGCACTAGGAATCAAACTAATTCGAGGTTCAGTATCTTTTTCCACTTTCTTTTATTTTTTTTCTTTTCCCATTGCTTTCCCCCTTGAGCACTATACTGCCGTTTGTTGTGGGTGACGGGTTAGGGGCTATGTAATGTCCAATAGAGAGCTATGATGCGGGCACTACAGCTGATGGCACAAAATCTGTTACCGGTATCATAGTTATTAAGTTTAGGTACCATATCGGTCTTTGCCAGGCGGAGAATATAATACGGCCTTGATGGTTATAACGGGTAATGATCCGCGAAATCTCTGGTTTTGATATTCTCAAGTCTGCTTGCAACCACAGAAAGCAAGGCTGTCACAATGATACTTATCGCGACCCCGAACTATTAGCTTACGAAACCTCGCTACTAATGCAATAACACAACAATCAATCGACCAGGAATGAAGGCGTAATTATCGCTGATTGAGTTAAAGAACATAGGGGGCACAGGGATACACCAGCTTAAGGGGGACGTGAAAATGGAGAAGGATTATCAGCCTTCCTCCTCATCCATAACATCTGCGTCGTCCTCTTCGTCTTCCTCCTCGCTACTTAATGCGACAGGCCTCCCGCTCCCTTTGAATTTCTTTGCCCCTTTCTCAGCCTTGACCTTCCTAAGTCCGACCCCCCTCCTTCCTCTCCTCGTTGAAGGACCAGGCTGTGATTCCTCCTCCTCGCTGGCCTCTTCCTCTGCCTCTCCATCCTCACTCTCATCCTCCTGCAGCTGCTGCTTTCTCTTCTCCAACGCAAGTGCGCGAACAACCTTCCTCTTCAAGACCGAATCCTTCTTCAAGACTCTCAAGGTGAGCATTTTCGCACAGCCAGGTGTCGGACAGGGCACGCCGTTGACGGCAGAACGTTTGATCATATCTTCGATAGCTTCTTTTTCAAAAGCGTGAGGGCAAATGGTCGACCTGACGGGGTTTTCAAACGGACGGAGAGTAAGAGGACATTTGTAGCTCTGTCTTTCCTGAGCGATTTCGATGTCAGATTCGTCGTCCTGAGCGCCGGAGGTGCCAGAAGAGAACCAAGTTCGTGTTGGTGGTAAGGGTACTTCCGGGTTACGAGCTTCCCAATACGAGCGGCGGAAGTCGAGGTATTCTGGGGAGTTGGTGTATCTGTAGACATAGTCAACCTATGATGAAGGAGAAGTTTACGGGGTCAGAGGTAAAACATACTTTTCGGTGTTACTCAGGGCGTCCCAATGCCTCTTCTTTGCGACAAGGATACTCTCGTATTGACCAGACAAACCCTGTTCCTCACCAGTTTCCCGTGGTTCGTCTCCCCTTCGCAAAGCTTCCCTCTGCACATTGACAATAGATTCTAAAGCCTCCTTCATATCCAGCGTACGCTTGTTCTCATCCACCAACTCCCGAGCGAGCTTCTCCATATCCGCCATAGCCTTATCTTTTTCCTCATTCTCCTCCTCAGGGTCGGGGTATAATTCAAGGGTTGCGTTCCCCAGGGCGGTAATAGCAGACGCGAGAGTATCTGAGACCTTGGCGATACCAGAACGTGTGTTAATCAGTGCGGTGAGGTTCTGGATCTCCTTAGCTGTAAGAGGTAGCAACGGCAGTTCGTAGGGTGGTATGGGGACACGCGAGGTTCGGTCCGACATTATTATGGATGAAGAAGAGGGAGTGGCTGACGTTGACGGTCTGGAGGGGCGAATGTTGAGAAGGCTGGAGACGGACATGGTTAGTCTGTCTGGGTTGGTTGTTTGTGGCTTCCCCGAGGGCGTGGTTGGCGGATGAGGCGTCAGGCGTTCGGGGGAAACCCAGAAACCTAACTCATCGCGCTCCAGAGAGAGCTGCTCGAAACGCGACGCGCGGCTAAAAATCTGACGTCAATTGAGCCGGCTTGGCTTTGCTGTGTACTGTGAAATTCGCAGAGGCAAAGAAGAAAATTGCTCTGCGGGTATGCACCTTGTTGAGCCTCACGAAAATCCCCACTGTTCGGCACCGCGAGATCTGTTGAATATTTCTGCACCTTCATTACCAATTTCTTCGCGGACAATGCCTGCAATACCTCGATTTCTCCTCCCGAGGCCATTCCTCCACTCGAGTGCTCCCCGCATCTTCACACGCAAACCCGTCTGTCAGGCCCGCAATGCTGGTACCAAGACCCAAAAACGAAAGAAGCGAGCTCTGGAAAAGGGCATAAAAATTACGTCCCCGTTACCCCAGCCTGGCAAACACTTTTCCCTTATAGAATCTCTAGGCAGCTCTGATTGCCCTGCAATCACCCTCTACACATGTCGCAACCGTAAGTTCCTCCTGAGTTGTTACGGCCTCTCGAGTGCAATGCTGGCATGGTCCTGCTACACCTACCGTACAAACATTGCAGACCAAAGACCGGGGTTACCTGCTTGGGTGACTAAAGTTAGCTGGGGAAGCATCACTATCATGACCGGAATGGCTGTGGCAGTGGCATATTATCCTACTCGGTAACCCAACCCAACCCCCCCCCTCCATCTCTGAGAGCATTGCTAACAGATGGGTAAAATCAAGGTTAATCCATGCCATCTATGCCCATCCCATACCAGCGACCGCTGCCCGGCCAGCAAGCATATCGCTCACCCTCCACCGCCGTCCAATCCTACCAACACTCCCTATGAAGAGGCTTCGTGTGGCCTCTCCTAGCATGGTAACTCTGGGGGAACCTATCTCCCCGGCCATAAGGTCTGTGGCGGAACCCGCTGTTACCGAGAATGGGCGTACTGGGTGGCAGAAAGTCTGGGGCAAGATTAACCCGGCGGAGGCCTTTGCAAGAGCGGCGAACGGTGTTTCTACGAGCGGGTTTATCTTAATGAAGGTGGAAGGGATAGGAAGTTATAGGATTCATAAGGATGGGTGGGTGTGGGAGAGGAGGGGGTTAGATAGAATCTTCAAGGTGAGGAATACGGTGCAAAGATAGATCCATCGGGTTTGCGTAGATTGGGTCGGAGGCGATGCTTTACACTATCGTACCAAACCCGGGCTCTGTATTTATGTATTTGTCTTATTCTGTAGCGCCCGGTACTAGAATAAGAAATCCTAAAGACCCAATTTCCTTTACTTAAAATTGCTATTCGGTGATGTTATCGTGAGAGCGCAAGCCTGTACCGGAGTTTGGTCAGTTAGTCACGTGTTCATGTTCACTCCGGTCCGTACTTTTCGCAGAATTTCGTTGGGATGCTTTCAACCCCAACTTGCTCAAAACATCTTCCATATCCCTCACATCCCACATACACAACCCCTACCTCCTTTCTTCCTGCGATCTCCAGATGGCATTATTATCAATCCGTCGTCTATCCTCCCATCTCTCACCGCAATTGCGACAGCATTTTCTTAGGCGAGGTATTCCCCGCGACTATCCCCTTCCCACCGTTCAACCTGCAATTATTATCACCCCATTACTAATGACCAACTAACCAAAATAACTAGGCCTTACGACAACCACCCGTCGAAATGCAGCCTCACCCTTTCTCATGCCAGCTCTAAGTCCTACGATGACCGAAGGCACAATTAACATTTGGAAACTAAAAGAAGGCGAAACCTTCTCCGCTGGCGACGTCTTGCTGGAGATCGAAACCGACAAAGCCCAAATGGACGTCGAAGCCCCCGACGACGGTATCCTTGCAAGGATAATGGTCGGAGCGGGTCCCAAAGCGGTTCAGGTTGGTTCTCAAATTGCGGTGCTAGCGGAGCTAGGTGACGATCTTACGAGTTTGAAAATGCCTCTGGAGGATAAGGATACCAAGGGTGGGGGCGGTGCCTCAGCGCAGGAGCAAATAGTTGATGGAAAGAGCCCTAGGCAGGATACCAGGTCTTCTATGAAGGAGGATAGACCAAGTGATGTGGAGAGTTCAACTAAGAGTGCTCCGGGCGTAGCTGGGACTAGGAAGACGTATACTGCCTCACCAAGCGTCGCCCACTTGATCGGGGAGCATGGGATTTCTGAACTTGATGTTTCTGCGATCAATGCTACGGGGCCGAAGGGGCGGTTGTTGAAGGGGGATGTATTGGCCTACCTGGGTATAATTAATGAGGCTCATATGAAGGAACTTGAAGGACGGATTCACAAATTGGAGAAGCTGGACTTGAGTAATATCAAAATTGCGTCTCCGAAAAAAGATGTGGGAAAGAAATCCAAACAAGCAGAGAAGAAACTAGCCGTCGACGAAGAAACAGAATTGAAGCTAGAGGTATCATTTGGGGAAGTCCTCAAGGCTCAGAATAAATTCCAAAGTAATTTCCACCCTTCCCTATCGCTATGTATTAAGATGGTGAAGTATTAACAAGCCTCACAGCAGCGCTCGGCGTTCACCTCCCCCTCTCCACCTTCATCAGCAAAGCGACCGCAAGAGCTAACTACTCACTCCCCCATGTGTCCTCCGCAACCGACATTTTCGACGAACTCCTCAACCTCCCTTCCACGACCTCCTCTCAACCGGCTAAATTCCAACCGAAAATCACTGCCTCGGTTCCACCTTCCCGGGACTCTCCTGCCGCAGGTGCTGATATCCTGGACATCCTAACTGGTGCGGTGCCCGCCACTAGCCCTGCTGTTAGGCGAACACCAGGCATTGCGGCCACGGGCCCGAATGTGATTAGCCTCACGGTTAAGGGTGCGATAGAGCAAGAGCGGGGGAGGTTGTTTTTGGAGAAGGTGAAGAGTGCTTTGGAAAAAGACCCCGCGAGGTTGCTTTTGTAGATTAATCGATGAATCAGATGGATGAATACCATTTATTTATTTTTGTTGTTTTTAGATCGGGAAAATGGGGAGGGGTGAAATCGGGCTCTCTCATGTTGTGTGTCGGGAGTTATGGGTGCAATGACGAGTACTAAGATCGCTCATATTATCTCGGAAGGGTTGGGGAAGGAGATAACGTGTCGAGTGATATTTTGTGAGGAAATAATACCGACCGTTACAGCAACCATAGCGCTTTTGCATAGTTCCCGGACACAACTCATTATCGGTCGCCCATTGCGACTCGTCTTGACACAGAAGAACATGAGACAAATAATATGAGTAGTCCGAATTTAGCATGTTAACCGTCCCATGGTTCATCATTAAATCGCATATCTAAATAGCAGCGAATCCAGGGATCAATATTTACTTCTCACACAATTGACGGATCCGAGAATCTCCTGCCATGGAATCAGTTGTGCGGAAGAACGAAACGGAGGAGGGAGGAGACGACTGTGCGACAACCGTGGTGACTATCTTTAGTCCCTGTCCTAAGCCTGTCTGTGCTGTCGGCCCGAGAACTGCACTCCCTCTGGGGGCCACCCGCAATACCTGGGGATCGCTAGATCTTCAGGCTATACTGTGAATCAGACCCCGTATTGCTGATACGGGTTGTCAAGGACCGGAGGATTGTTCCACTTTTCTTAGCCCCACCCGCCCCCGCCAAGAAGGAAAATTGTCATATGCGAACGAGAACTGGTGATTGGGGGCCGGGTATCCAGCTTTTTTTGCCCCGGCATTCTATAATAGTGGCCGACCCGCACACTGGGGGTTTAGTGCTATTCTGCAGGAGCCGAAGTCACTTACCTTGCATAGCCATTCAAGAGGATAAATTGGGGGTGCTCAAATGTTTAGTCGTTCAACTATAAATATGTGTGCACATCCTTTCCTTTCTTCCATCCCACACAGCAAACGGGCTCTGCTTTCGCCACCTTTACTATTACTACTAAAAACAGCTGTCATTTTCTTCGCAATGCTCGGGGGAAAGGTGGGATTTGCGGGTTGACTAATGACTTGGCCGTTCTCTTTTCTTCCCCTGATCACACCTTTGAGGGATTAGTGAACAAATTACAGGGGGTTTCAGTCTTCTATCTTGCTTGATTCTATATCAATTTCCCCAATGGATGGTATCTTTTGCTTTATTATTTGAGTTAAGCTGACACCTGCCTCTCTCTTCGGTGCAAGGTTTATGTCTTTTTATAAATGGTATCGTAAGGATCTGCTCTGAGGCATTCTTGGCCATCTGCTATTGGGCACAGCTATTCAAGAGTTATATGCTAGTTCTTACTTATATTTATAAAAGTATTTAGCAAAAATACGAAGAGAAAATTACATAATATTATTATAGATGACCCAGGTGATATTGGTAAGACCTTTTTTTCACTTAGGCCCTGTTCTGCATGCTGCAATATAAATATATTACAATAAAAGTTCAAGTTGCAAATGGCATGTATGCTGAAATACTAGTAAGTTTATAGCATGTTCAAAAATATAAGATGTTCTTTTGCACAATCAGGAAATAAATATTCATTCCAAGAAAAGGTATTCAAGTTTGGTTTTAGTTATTGAAAGAGTATGGTTAATAAATGCCTGTTGGAGCTGACCGAGACCTACTGTAATGTTTTGTTATCACTTTTGGTACACTGAAAGCTCTAAGAAACCGTCCTGGCTTGTGCACTTCACTTGAAATCATAGTCAAAGTGTGACCTAGGCGGATTGATCAAGTAGAGGCTCCGAAAGATTGTTAGATAAAACCTTTTACAATCTATCGCTAAAGTCTTGAACTTGAAGTGTTTGGTGGCTTCTCACTATCATAGCGAACTGAAGAGGTAACTATCCAACCAAGTATTTTGAAAACTCTGTCAGTCAAAGTTGGCTTTTTAAGTCTGAAAGATGCACCCTTTAAATACACAGGCTGGCTTTTCCAAAGCCTTACTCCTACAAGCACAGCTTATATATTAAAACAACTATGGTATCAAATTGATACTATGAAACAATACATAAAACATTCAAGGTATCAAATGATCTCTTGAAACAAAACTTCAAACAACAAAAGTATCAAACAATACTTCTGAAACACAATCAGGGAGATGCACAACCTTGTATCCCGAAACCAAACATAAAACAACTAGGTATCAAAATGATTCCTCCTAGATAACAAGGCTACAGCCCCAAGGCTCATATCCTGAAACCAAACAAATCCTAAAAGAAATTCATCAGTTGTAACAATCCTATTGTTAGGTAGTTATGCAACAGGCAACGATAGTCGTTTCCTAAAGTAAGCAAGTCTTCATATTCTACAATAGGGCGTATGGAAATACTATCTCCTCAGATAGTACGGAACTGGCTTGCTTGTCTTGAGTGATTCGTCGAAGGATACTATCTCGTCAGGTAGTAAGATGGGTGGGTTATCGTGCTTGGTAGAACTATCACAATAGTCCTATGTTCGTATAGCCCGTCGAGACTATCACAATAGTCTCCGGGTTCTTAGAGCGTAGGTTCTCCTAGAGGAGAAGTGTATGTAAAGAGAGTAAAGAGTAATCGTATTGGACTATCTTGAGTATGGAAAAGTACTTAGATGGTTGCGTGAAGATCCTATCCCTTGGTCGGTTTTTTTTTTTTTTTTTTTTTTTTTTAATAATTCGTTTTTTTTTTATATGTTCAAAAATACTTATGCAGCACTAGCTATGAAGAGAAAAAAACCTATAAATGCAAACCCACCGCCCGCTTCACCTCTTCATGGGAAAAATCAAACACCCTGAGTCCATAGGAAAAGTGTCCCTCGCCTAGCACCTAAGATAATATACCCCAGACACGTAAGGAAACAATACATAGAAACGTACTGGTAGAAAGACGCAAACCCTTCCGCAGGCTCCCCAAAACAAAAGAAACAACGGCTGTTCTAAGGCTCTTTCGGGGCCCGAGGGAGAGGATAGATGATCGCCGACACGGGAAAACACGGAGACTGTGGGCCCACAAGAACCACTCGTGCGGTTGTGCAGGTCATTACATCGATCCAAGGCGTTGGTCTATAGCCCTGGAGGCAGTGCTATACCACGACTAGGCGTAACCGAGGAAGGGTCGAACGATCGGAGGTGGAGGAGGGCGAGCGGAGCCACTGGGCAGAGGGGATGCCAGCCAGGGGGGTGAGCAGTAGGGTGCCAGCCGGCGAGTAGCAGTAGGGTGCTAGTCAGAGGGGGGGGGAGCAGTAGGGTGCCAGCCGGGGAAGGAGTTTTTAGCAGTAAGGTGCCAGCTTAAGGGGCAGTACGGTGCCAGCGGACAGAACTGGGAGGGGGGTAGAGGAAGGATCGCGAACGGGCTAGCCACAACCGACTAACGGGCCATAGCAAGGGCTTTTGGGACGGCGGCGAAACCGAGTGGGACCGTGATGTTACTAACCGAAGCTTTCCCCATCTGAGGTACAAGCCCAGCAGAACCGTAGCCTTACTTCGACCGAGAGTCCGGACGCCATATCGCCGACCGTGAACGAAGCGAGAAGCTTTCCGACTGTGCAAAATGCTAAGCCAGGTGCAAAGCAAGTGCGGGGTAAGGGGGAGAACCGAACATCATGAGCGGTGTCAACGATGAACAGGAACAAGAACCCCAAGGAGGGGAGGCATGCGTGCCTCAGGGGAGAAGGGGAGATGGCTTAACGTCAACCCCTAGGCAGTAGCCATGATGGGGGAAGAGAGGTGGGTGGGGGAAAGTGACGATGATTTCCCTTGGTGTTGAGATTTCAATCGCCGGAGGTGGAGGAGAGATGGTTCGTGTCCTATCCCTTGGTGGTTTTTTTTTTTTTTGTAATCAAATCGTTATTATGTTTAAAGGTACAAAAGACTCATGCAGCGCTAGCTATGGAGATAAAAAACCTATAAGCAAACGTCATCCCGCCCGCTTCACCTCGTCATGGGAAAAATCAAACACCCCGAATCCATAGGAAAATGCCCCCCTCGCCTAGCACCTAAGACAAAACCTCAGACACATAGGGAAACAATTCATAGAAACGTACAGGAGAGAGACCCAAACCCTTCAGCAGGCCCCCTGGTAACACTAAGAAAAGAATCAAAGAAACGCCTAGATAGAACTACTATTGCCAATATGCCAAATCCAAGAACACGTACGGTGAAATCCAGTTGGGGCGGCGGCTCAACGGTCGGGAGTGACCGGAAGGTGGCGGCTCGTCGGCGTTTAGGAGAGACCAAGGAGGCAGTGCAATACCATGATCAACCGTAACCTAAGCGAGGTTTGCGACCGTAGAGTAAATCGCAGGAGGGAGAGAGGCAGGTGGGCGAGCGGAGCCACCGGGCAGAGGGGGTGCCAGCCAACGACGATGAGCAGTAGGGTGCCAGCCGGTGAGTAGCAGTAGGGTGCCAGCCAGCGGGGGGGGAGCAGTAGGGTGCCAGCCAGAGGGGGGGGAGCAGTAGGGTGCCAGCCGGGGGGGGTTTTTTAGCAGTAAGGTGCCAGCTTATGGGGCAGTACGGTGCCAGCGGACGGAACCGGGAGGGGGGTAGAGGAAGGATCGCGAGCGGGCTAGCCACAACCGACTAACGGGCCATAGCAAGGGCTTTTGGGGCGACAGCGAAACCGAGCGGGACCGTGATGTTACTAACCGAGGCTTTCCCCATCAGAGGTACAAGCCCAGCAGAACCGAAGCCTTACTTCGACCGAGAGTCCGGACGCCATATCGCCGACCGTGAACGAAGCGAGAAGCTTTCCGACTGTGCAAAATGCTAAGCGAGGTGCAAAGCAAGTGCGGGGTAAGGCGGAGAACCGAACTTCATGAGCGGGTGTCAACGATGAACAGGAACGAGAACCCCAAGGAGGGGAGGCATGCATGCCCCAGGAGAGGAGGGAAGATGGCTTAACGTCAACCCCAAGGCAGTAGCCATGATGGGGGAAGAGAGGTGGGTGGGGGAAAGTGACGATAATTTCCCTTGGTGTTGAGATTTCAATTGCCGGAGGTGGAGGAGAGATGGTTCGTGGTCCTATCCCTTGGTCGTTTTTTTTTTTTTTTTTTTTTTTGTAATCATGCGTTCATTGTTTTTAGGTACAAAAAGCCTCATGCAGCGCTAGCTATGGAGAGAACAAAACCTATAAATCCAAACAAAATAACAAAAGAAAGTCACAGCACCAGTAAATATCCACTATTGCGCAGGTTTCTCCTCCGCCGGGCCATCGGCCACATATAACAAGGAAAGTATGACCAACAATTTAGTCGTCTAAAAAGGAAAGCCTACATAAGACAAAGGAGAGAAACCCAACGACCCTATACCTCAGCCAACGAAAAAACACGAAAGACCGGAGGGGGCAACCTGGGGGGGGAGAGAGAGAACGGGGGGGAGGACGGGGGAGTGGAGGGCGGGAACATCGTGGGGGGAAACCCTGTGGAGGTGACGCCTATGAAGATGGCGAGTCTTTTAAGCAGCGGGAGGGATGACCAGAGTGGGGCTTCGGGACCGACATCGGTGACGCCGTGGAGGAGGCGCGACCTGCTGTGTTGTCTCGAGGGGCATGATAGGATGGCGTGCTCGAAGGTTTCAGGCTCCAAACTGCAGCGGGGGCAGGAGGTGTCGGCGTCGGGGGACCTCCAGGTTGGATGGGCGGCGAGATAGCTTTTTCCGGCTCTCATTTGGTGGATCCTTCTGGCAACGAACTTGCCTAAGTCCATGAAGGGCCTCGGGGACAGAGCGGCAGGGTGCAGGTAGTACCCCGGGGCCGGGAAAAGGGAGGACCACTCTGCGAGGAGCTTTTTTCTTACCCTTTGCTTCAGGGCGGAATAGGTGTTGTCCATCAAGGATTGGGGCGGAAGGGCAGGGGTCGGGCTGACAAGGTGGGAGTTGATCATGGGCATTCTAGACAGCCTGAGGGTGAAGGGTATTGTCCGGTGAGCCACCGCATCCACCGGCAGGTGGTTCCTTATCGGAGGAACAGGGCGGGGCGTTCTCCAGTGCAGGGGGAGGTATAGTGACGACAGGCCTCTGGTTATGGCCCTTGAGGAATCCGGCGCTCGGTGCGTCGATAGTGAGGGGAAGGAGGGGTGAAGGCGAGCCGTTGCCGGGTTCACACTAGGAGGGGAGCAGAGCACCCTAAGCGCCGCCAGCCTTTGCCGGTGGGTGACTAGGAGGGAAACTGGTGGGAGGCAAGACTCCATTGACAGTATCCCGGTCGGGGTGGCTGAGAAGCAGTTTGTGGTCCACCTCTGGACCTTGCGCCAGAATGTATCGAGGCGGGACGTCGTGCCCACGCTAGGTGTGAACAGATCTGCGCCGTAAAGTAGGATTGGGGCAATAAGCGATGTCGCCAACCTGTGGCATAGGTAGGGGGGGAGGCCTGCTCCAGGTGGGCTGAGGCGACGAATGAGGGCGAACGCTCCCTGGGCCAGGGATAAGCAGCGCGAGAAGTGTGCAGCGGGGTCAAGGGCCGGAGTGAACCAGTACCCGAGCCATCGGACGGAGTTGCTAGGGTGAAACACTTCCCCCTTGATCTGGATGGGCGAGGCGCACTTCGGAGAGTGCCTCTGGCTGGGGGTCCTCCAGTGTATCAGCTCTGTTTTTGCGACCGAAAAAGGAGACACCCAGACGGGATGCCTTCCTTTCAAGCTTCTCGAAGAGCTCCTGGAGCCGGCGAATGTTGCCACGGTAAGAGAGAGAGGCTACTGTGAGGGCGAAGTCGTCCACGTACGAGATCATCAGTCCCCGGGGGATCCTGAAATGCAGTGGAGCCACGTAGAGAAGAAAAAGGAGCGGGGAGATTGGTGAGCCCTGGGGGGCTCCCACGTTGACGGGTGCTGGGGTCCCTGGTGCCCCTTGGAAGATTAGGGTGCAGCTTCGCTCCCCTAGGAAAGACGAAACACAGGAGACAAGATAAGGGGGTATCCCGCCTTCCCTCAGGATTCGGGCCAGAGTGTTGTTGTCGACGTTGTCGAACCCTGCCTTTATGTCCAGAAACAGGGAGGAAACCTTGAGGCGGGGCCTCTGCATGGTCCTGACGTCGTTGGTGAGGGTGAGGCACGCGTCATAGGTGCTGAGCCCAGGGAGCGAACCGCATTGGTTGGGGTGCAACAGCCCTCTGAGCCGGGCAGCCGTGAGTAGGCGGGCTGCTATAATCCTCTCAAGGATTTTTGAAATTGTTCGGACCAGGACGATTATCCTGAAGGAGGAGGGCGATTCGTAGGAGGGCTTCCCCGGTTTGTCAAGCACCACGCCATTCGAGCCTTTCAGCGATGCGGGGTGGTACCCAAAGAGGACTAGCGGGGCCAGCAGATTGAGGAGGATTGATGGGTTGATATTGTTGACCTGTTTCCAGGTAGAGTATGGTATCCAGTCCGGGCCCGGGGCCGAGGTCGGGGAGCAGTTGGAGAGAGCCGCAGCTATCTCTTCCGTCGTCAGGGGGGGTGTCGACCTAAATGGCCTGAGTCTAGGTGGCGGGGAGAATGGTTCCCTAGAGGGGAAGAAGTGGTCCAGGAGGACATTGTTCATCTGTTGGGGTGTCTCGGCCCCTGAGAGGGAGGGGAAGCGCGGCTGAGCACGTCCGTAGGCGAAGCTCTTAGCCGTCCAAACGCTCTGGGGGGTGGCGGCCAGCAGAAAGAAGACCAGGGTTTGTTCTTAGCGGCCTTGATTGCCTTGAAGTACCCCGCCTTGGAGGTGCCGGCAACTTCCCGCATGTGTGGGGTGTCGTGCTTTCTGGCCGATCTGGCAGCCTTGTGGTACTCACGACGGAGGACAGTCAGGTGGGGTGTCCACCAAGGTTTGGAGTGGTGGGAAGGCCTGGATACGGGCGTATGTTCTTTGAGGAGTGATACTAAACAATTCAGCGATCCTGACATCCATTCGTCCAGTTTCTGGGGGGTGGGGCATGCGGGTGCTGTCTGGACCCTGAAATCCTTAACTATCTGGTCCAGGGTTTCCCCCTATCCCTTGGTCGTTTTTTCTTTTTTTTCTTTTCTTTTTTTGTAATCAAATTGTTATTATGTTTAAAGGTACAAAAGACTCATGCAGCTCTAGCTATGGAGATAAAAAACCTATAAGCAAACGTCATCCCGCCCGCTTCACCTCGTCATGGGAAAAATCAAACACCCCGAATCCATAGGAAAAGTCCGCCTCGCCTAGCACCTAGGATAATATACCCCAGACACGTAAGGAAACAATACATAGAAACGTACAGGTAGAGAGACCCAAACCCTTCAGTAGGCTCCCCAAAACAAAAGAAACGACGGCAGCTCTAAGGCCCTTTCGGGGCCTGGGGGTGAGGATAGATAATCGCCAACACGGGAAAACTCTTAGGTTGAGGGCCCACCAAAAACCATGATGTACGGTCAGGCAGGTCATTACATCGTTCCCAAGCGTTGGACAAAGCCACGGAGGCAGTGCTATACCACGACTAGGCGTAACCGAGGAAGGGCAAAAACGATCGGACGGGGAGAAGGACGAGCGGAGCCACCGAGCAGAGGGGATGCCAGCCAGGAAGGTGAGCAGTAGGATGCCAGCCGGTGAGTAGCAGTAGGGTGCCAGCCAGAGGGGGGGGAGCAGTAGGGTGCCAGCCAGGGGAGGAGTTTTTAGCAGTAAGGTGCCAGCTTAAGGGGCAGTACGGTGCCAGCGGACGGAACCGGGAGGGGGGTATAGGAAGGATTGCGAGCGGGCTAGCTACAACCGACCAACGGGCCATAGCAAAGGCTTTTGGGGCGACAGCGAGACCGAGCGAGACCGTGATGTTACTAACCGAAGCTTTGCCCATCATTGGTACAAGCCCAGCAGAACCGAAGCCTTACTTTGACCGAGAGTCCGACACTGTAACGCCGACCGTGAACGAAGCGAGAAGCTTTCCAACCATGCAAAATGCTAAGCGAGGTGCAAAGCAAGTGCGGGGTAAGGGGGAGAACCGAACATCATGAGCGGGAGTCAACGACCAACAGGAACAAGAACCCCAAGGAGGGGAGGCCGAGGCCACAGAGGAGGAGGGTAGATGGCTTAACGTCAACTCCTAGGCAGTAGCCATCGTGGGAGAAGAGAGGTGGGTGGGGGAAAGTGACGATGATTTCCCGTGGTGTTGAGAT
>Ga0307517_10001474_pt1 | contig 39389 bp, 33 predicted proteins | sample 23_EM_MG_FD_194515 | JGI IMG/M metagenome (GOLD analysis project Ga0307517, IMG submission 194515) | Populus trichocarpa ectomycorrhiza microbial communities from riparian zone in the Pacific Northwest, United States - 23_EM | ecosystem: Host-associated > Plants > Roots > Unclassified | place...
GTGTTTTCCGCCCAAATTTTTCAGGAAAACACTTTCCTGAAAACCAAGCCAAATTTTCCTTTGACTGGAAAGTGTTTTCCGTTGACCAACTTTTCCAATGGCAAACAAACACAGGAAAGTTTGGAAAATGGTTTCCCGGAAACCACTTTCCGGAAAACAAACACAGCCAAAAAGGAAAACACTTTCATAGAAACCAAACCAAATTTTTCTTTGACTGGAAAGTGTTTTCCGTTGACCGAAAAGTGTTTCCGTTGACCAGAAAATGTTTTCCGTTGACCGGAAAGTGTTTTCCGTTGACCGAAAAGTGTTTCCGTTGACCAGAAAATGTTTTCCGTTGACCGGAAAGTGTTTTCCGTTGACCAATTTTCCTAATGGCAAACAAACACAGGAAAGTTTGGAAAGTTGTTTCCCGGAAAATGAATTCCGGGAAACAAACATGGCCTTAATTTATTTTGTTATGTTATGTTATATGATGTACACTTTTTGACGTATGGTCAAGAATCAACAGAATTGAGAGGAAGTTGGATGGAGGGATTGTATTAATAAAAATCTTAGATTACAAGGACCAAATAAAACATGAAAGAGTATAAGGTCCATATTGCAAAGTATCAAGAGTAAAAGGACCGAATTCTACGATCAATCCCTTTTGTTTTTATGATTTGGTTTTCTTCTACAAGCATCAGCAGGAATCCAGGATTTCAAAAGCATTCCTCGAAGACAAAAAGTTTTCCCACCTGATAAGACAAAAGGAAAAGTCGGTGACCTTCTCCTCCATCTCTCTTCAACATTAAGAGTAGTGTTAATACTTAGCTAGGGTTTTTAATTACCGCTTTATAGGTAACGCTCCGAACCATCTCTCAATGTCTTCACTAGGGTTCTAAAGAACTGGAATTTCTGTTTTTTTATTCATTGTATCCTTGCTATTGTTATTGTTTCTGAAATTTATGATTAATTTGACTAAGTTTGGTTGCTGCTATTTTTCTAGTTTTGTTTATAAATGCAATTCAGTGGCTATTATTGGTGCTTTAGCTTCACCTCACTACTTTTTTTTTTTTGAAGTTTAAATTTTCTGGGTTTCACTTAATTTTTGCTTTTGTGAATTCTAGCAAGAAAAACACAGATTTTTTTGTGTTGGGAAATAAAATTACACAAGGCTCCATCAACATAATTCACTGAACTACTCAATCTTTTGCATTTTATAGGGCAGGTTTTTATATTACTATCTGAAAATTTGCCACATTGGTGCAGGATTAAATTGCATTTTGCTAAATTAATAATGGGTGGTGCATCATTGACAGAGCTATCATTTCCACAAAACGATTTCCTTGAGCCATTGTTTACTGCTTCAAAATCGTCTGATTTGAAAGAAACATTAGAGATTCTGATAGCAATAGCTAAAACCGATGATGGTCGTGCAGACCTTGCTTCCAAAAACATTCTCCCGGTTGTCCTTCAGCTTATCACCCATCTACTAAATGATCCCTTTGATCATGAATATCTCTCACTCTCTTTAAGACTCATGAGAAACTTATGTGCAGGAGAAGTTGCAAACCAGAAGTCTTTTATTCAATTGAATGGAGTTGGGATTTTTTTGACAGTTTTGAGGTCTAAAAAGGTTGCTTCTTCTGAACCAGATCATGGGATTATTCGAATGGGCTTACAGGTTTTGGCGAATGTTTCTTTGGCTGGGAAAGAACACCAACAAGCTATTTGGGGTGGATTGTTCCATGATGAGTTATATATGCTTGCAAAAGTTCGGAGTCAGGGGACTTGTGATCCTCTGTGTATGATTATTTATGCCTGTTGTGATGGAAGCCCTGAATTAGTTTTGCAGCTTTGCGGGAATCAAGGGTTGCCTATTGTTGTTGAAATTATACGAACTGCATCTTTAGGTTAATATTTTGATTTATTCTGCACAATCATGCTAATATGAAATTTCCCCCCCCATCTCTTATCACCTTTTGTTTGAATTGTATTTATGATTGTTTTTGGTTGCTGTTTTACCAGTTGGTTTTGGAGAAGAGTGGCTGAAGTTGCTTCTCTCGAGGATTTGTTTAGAGGATATTTACTTCCCTCAACTCTTCTCAAGAATATATAGTGTTTGTAGTTATTGTGAAAATGGAGAGGAAATTAGTTTAAGCAGCAATCCATTTTTTACTGAACAAGCATATCTTTTAAATATCGTGTCAGAGATTTTGAATGAGCGACTGAAGGAGATTACCATTCTCAATGATTTTGCTTTGTGCATTTTTGGAATATTCAAGAAATCAGTTGAAGCTTTTGAGTTTGGTTCTAGAGCTGAATCTAGGCTCCCGACCGGGTTTGCTGTTATTGATGTCCTTGGTTACTCACTCACCATTTTAAGAGATATATGTGCTAACAATGGTGGAGTTGGCAAAGAAGATTTGGTAGATGTTGTTGATTCACTCTTGTCATCTGGACTGCTTGATTTGCTCTTATGCCTGCTTCGTGATCTAGAGCCTCCAAAAATAATCAGGAAAGCCATGAATCAGGCTGGTAACCAAGAAGCAACCACTTCTTACTTCCCTAAAGTCTGTCCTTATAAAGGATTTCGGAGAGACTTAGTTGCTGTCATTGGCAATTGTGCTTACCGAAGAAAGCATGTGCAAGATGACATTAGGCAGAAGAATGGGATGCTTCTAATGTTGCAACAGTGTGTTACAGATGAAGATAACCCATTTTTGAGGGAGTGGGGCATATGGTCGATGAGGAACTTATTGGAAGGGAATTCAGAAAACCAACAGGCAGTCGCTGAATTGGAGCTTCAAGGGTCAGTTGATATGCCTGAACTAGCTGGACTTGGTCTCAAAGTGGAGGTGGATCAAAATACTCGGAGTGCAAAGCTTGTTAATATCTCGTGATGGTATTGGCTTGGCTAATTAGATTGATTCTCTTGATCTTGTTTTCTGAATGGTATTTCTAAATTCTGTAAGTGCTACGTCAGCTTATATTATTTCCTAGAGTATAGATAATGAGAATTTACAAAACTTAGTAATAATATCTTTTGCCTTCATGGTTCAGCTAAATTTATTTTCTGATTGGTGCTTGGCTTCCTTACTACCTACGCCATCTTTTTCATGTCACTGTCATAAAAAAGGTCAATTTTTTTTAATCATCACTCATCATCTACAGGAGACTTGTTTTTCTGCAAGTGCTTCACACAAGAGGAGTTAATTACATCATGCAAAGTTGGGTATCTATGTTTGTCTTTTTTGAAGAGGACTTGTATGGATATTCTTTTTGCAGGTTTGTGTGTATAACTGAATGGCCGAGAAGACATGAAATCAACAGGAGTCGGGAAGACTAAGAAGACTTTCTACATTTCCGCATAATTCAAGATTTGAGGCTGTGAAAGAGAGTTATATATAAGCCACTTTGGTTTATGCAAAGACTGAGAAATCCTACTTACTAAAAATTGTGGAATACTTTCCAAAGGATTTGAATTCGTGTTAGGTTGGTGTTATTAGAATGATCTGACAGTCTTTTCCCGAATCTCTGAGGGAGTGTTGTATGAAATATGAGCTAGAGCGTTGAATGTATTCTGCACAATTTTACCTCTCATTATTTGATATCTGAAGAGCTTGAAAGGTGATTGCTTTAGTTAAATGTTAAGTGCTATAGCTCATTCGTGTTGCCTTTTCTAAAAGGAGTAATACATATTTCTCACTAATGCACAACATTGCGTGATTGTATGTGCTAAAGCTTGTGGAGAGCATTTTATGGGTTGTAGATGAGTTTATCATGAAATTGTTTCTACCAGCTTCTTTTGCGGGAATTCTTGCAAAACTTCACGAGCGTTTATTGTATTCTGCACAATTTTACTTCTTTCGCTCTGATACTGGAAGAGCTAGCGAGGTGGTTGCTTTTGTCAAAAGTTGAGTACTCAAGCTCGCTCGTGTTGCCTTTTTAAGAGGAATACATTATTCTCATGAGCATCGAATGTATTCTGTACAATTTCTTTTTGGTTGTATTCAAACTACTATTGCTTCTGCCGCCCTGATGCATGTGCATATTTTTATTAGCATTTAGTACAGCCTTGAACGAAACATACAGGCGCATCCATTTTATTCAGTCTAGAATCCATCTGCACTCCTTATCTTTGGTATTCTACTACTCTCTCTGAAATTTCCATGTATAAGATGACTAGGGATATTTAGTTTTTATCCACAAATGTAAAAGATAATTAGTTTAGGCCAGGATTTAAATTCTTATGACAAGGTTCCTTTTGCTTTGTTGTTAACTTAATGCGATATAGATATGGCGATTGCCTGTAAAGTTTCTTTATTAATCCTTTCATTGCAACTTGGTTCGATGTTATAATAAGTTAAGCCATTGTCTCTGCTCACAAATCGGCTACGTCTCTGCTATTTAGCGTTCCTGTTGTGGTAACAGTGCCACCCGATCTAGCACATGCTACGGAAATGGCTATAAACTCTGTATTTGACATCTCTATTCCGACCATATGCAGCAAAAAAATTGAAGAACTCTATCCTGATAATACCTTCTCGTGTGTTGTTTTAATATTTTTTTTTATATTTATACCCTGATTTATTTGAAAAGAATTTTTTTTGGTACCTAATATAGAGATTGACCTACACAGAACGCTCCTAGCATTGCAGTCAGCGATGACCGCTACAGTGACTTCAAGCAATGAGTTATTTTACTTTTTTGTTACATAAAAGTAGGGGTTAATGCTTTCCTACATCTCTCTATTCTTTATTTTATATTTAGAATGTCTTTTTACTATTTTTCATCTTAATTTCATCTGTAGTTTCTATACTGTTCTTGTAATGTATAAGAAAAGGCACCCTAGATTCTGTACTGAATTCAAACGGTTATCACCGTTGCCATTTATTGAGATGCTTGATATTGTATGAATTCTGGAGTATTTTGCTCCCTTTTACTGCATGTTTTGAAGGAGCAGGAATTGATGGGATATTATCAATGAGTCCTACTCTCCTTTCGCATCTTATGTTTCAGGTGTGGAATTTATGCCAAGTTATTGTTCCCAATAGCTTGCTGATTAGGTTTTTCTTCACCTGCATAAAGAAGTTGTAGGACACCTACTGTTATAAAGAACAAGCAGTACACCAGTTCAAGCAATTGCCGTTTCTTTTCTTTTCTCCAGTCTCAAACAACTTAAAGGTTAACGCTTTGATTCTCCTGTTCATACGTTGGGATTTCCTGATGCTAGAAGTAAGATGGTGAAATGTCAGCTTATAATGACTGAATGCTCCTCAGGGGAAAGTCCAAAAGAAAACCTGGGAATGAAGATTGGCAATAGATACATTTAGTTAAATCTGAATGTCTCTTATGCATTTTCATTCAAACAGCAATCGGAACTATTAAATGTAAGAGAGGTTTTTTTTTTGGCAAGGCAAAAAACTAGCACCAACTGGAAATAACCAAATTGGAGAGAGGGGTTTCCTGCATCAGAGCTATTGTCAGATCCTACAATGGGTGAAGAAGTGCCGACACAGGTATTATCTATACATGAAGATTTCCTCGAGTAGTATCCAGTGCTTCAGAATCATCTGCGTTGGAAGAAAAATTGGAGATTTTTACTGAAGGTTCCAAAACTGCTGCTGGCCGTGCAGACCTTTCTTCCAAGAATTTTCTATCTGTTGTCCTTCAGCTTATAACTCAATCTTGGCATTACCCTTCCTGCCATGAATATGCTGTACTCTTTCTAAAACTCCAGAGAAACCTATGTGCAGGAGTATCTGTCAATCAGAAGTCGTTCATTGAATGAAATAGAGTTATATGGTTGTTTCAACTGTTTTGAGGCATAAAGGGGTTGGCAGTTGTTCTGTTCCAGATTGTGGTATCACAAGTTTTGGCGATTGTTTCTTTGGCTGGGAAAGAACACCAGCACGCTATCTGGGGTGGATTGTTTCACCATGTGTTTCCTATGATTGCAAAAGTCCGGAGTCGCGAGACTTGTGATCCTATTTGTATAATTATTTATGCTTGCTGTGACGAGAGCCCTGAATTAGTTTCTGAATCTCTGTGGGGTTCAAGGGTTGCCTATTGTGACTGAAATTCTGCGGACCGCATCTTTAGGTAAATTTTTTTTCTGCACAATTATTCTTGTATTCATTCAAGTGTTCTATTGTCTTATCACCATCTGTTTGAATTATATATTTATGATTGTTTCTTGGTTGCTTTTTTACCACTTGGTTTTAAAGAAGACTGGCTGAAGTTGCTTATCTCCAGGATTCGTTTGGATGAAATTCACTTTCCTCAACTCTTCTCGAAATTATATCATGTTTGTAATTCTGAAAACGAAGAGGAAGTTGATTCAAGTGGCAGTCCCGTTTCGACCAAGCATATCTTTTGAATTTGTTATCAAACATTTCGAGTGATCGACTGAAAGAGATAACTATTCCACATGATTTTGCCTTGTCTCTCTTTGGAGTTTTTAAGGAATCAGTCGTTCCATTGACTTTGCTTCACGGGGCGAAACTGGACTTCCTACAGGATCGATCTGCCGTGGTTGATCTTCTTGGATACTCGCTTACCATTTTAAGAGACATGTCCCACGCAGGGTTTGGTGGATGTTGTTGATACGCTTTTGTCACCTGGACTTCTTGAATTGCCTTTTAGCTTGCTTCATAACCTTGAGACTCCAGCAATAATCAGGATTGTCATGAAGCAGGCTGATAACCTAGAAACAACTACTACTTGCACTCCTGAATTCTGTCCGTACACAGGATTTCGGAGAGACATGGTTGCTGTCACCGAAGAAAGCATGTCCAAGATGGTAGGGAAAAAAATGGGATTCTGTTTATGTCGCGACAGTGTGTTACTAACGAAAATAACCCATATTTAAGGGAGTGGGGCATTCAAAGAACAAACAGGCGATAGCTGAATCGGATCTTCAAGGGTCAGTCAATGTGCCCGAACTTGCTGGACTTAGTCTCGGAATGGAGATCGATCAAAAGACTCAGCATGCAGTGCTTGTTAATGTATCATGATGATGCTATCTTGGTTAATTGGTTTAAAAATTTGGTCTTCAACATTCTGTAACTACTGCATACCGGTTCCTTTCAATAATCACTGCTTGTGGTGTTGGGTTTCTGCATGGAGCGCTTCCGCTTTCTAGATTTTGAGGCTGTGAAAGAAACCTTTGCATATGCAAGCTACCTGTGGCTTGTGCAAGGACTGGAAAATCCCACTTCCAAGGTTATAGAACAGTTTCGAAGGATTTGGATTTTTGTTATTAGAATATGATCACAAGCAAGGAAAACCTCATTGAAATGTATTCTTCACGATTTTGCTTCTTGTTATCTTAAAGTTTCTGCCAAAAGTTTTCAGTACTAGAGCTCATTTGCGTAATTGCGTTGCCTTTCTTAAGAGGTTTACTACGTTGTTTCATAAATTGTAATATCTTAGTGGTCACCGGCTTCAAAGAAAATTGGAAAATATATTGCTTTTCATCCAGTTTCAAACAACTGGAACGATAACTCTTCGATTCTCCTGCCCATGCACTGGAATTTCCAAACGTTAAAAGTAGTATGGGTGAAGTGTCAGCTTATAAAGCCTGAAGGCTCCCCAAGCAAAAGTTAACTGGGAAATAAATGCACTTGTGAAATCTGCAAGTTTCCTATGCATGCTCTTTCAAAAACAGCAAGCACAACCATAAGAATATAATTCGAACATCAGTCAAATAAAATAAAAATCTCCAGATGTTAAACATTCATCGTAAAATCTTTATGTAGCAGTTGTGTTTACACAAATATACAAAAATACAAGCTCTTCATTCTCAATCGAGACTTCGGCACAAGAAGGAATAATTTTCTTGAAGATGTACAATGAATAGCATCCTTCATATCATGGGTTTTGTGAAATTAATCATGTTTATGCCCCCAAAATAGAGCGAGGGTGAACATACATTATCATTGGCTTTTTAACAAGTAAAGATGGGTATATTTCAAAACTCTGTGCTTGAATCACTATCCTATATGTATATTCATCCTTTTTGATCTAATAGCCAGTGGAAACTTGACATTACAGATTTATTTAGATGGTCAGATTCTCCTGAATTGCAAGAAACGAACCTATTATATTTCCTCCCACATCTGGGAAAGTCTCAGATCCAGGAATAGGCCTCACCTTGCCCTTCCGATCAACTTCAACTGGGTACTTTAGCAGGTGCCCTGTCATCTCTGATATCTCCTCAGAGGCGAATTGTTTCCAATTCATCTCCCCCATTGCTTTAATTCTCCTAACACATTCAAGACTCTCTGGTTTTGTAAAGCAGTCCTCAATAACTCCAGTATGCTCTGCCCAGAGAGACATCCGATATCCATGGATCTAAAAAGGAAGCATTTTGTTCAAGAAACAGCAAGTCAGTTAGCAAATACAAGAAATTTCAGAGTTTCCAATATTAAATAAAATATGTAGGTTTTTTAACTGCATCCTGAGGCAAGGATGAAGGATAAACAAATAAAATCTCCATCTCTCATGTCAACTTTTCATGCATGACTGTCATTGTTGACAGGAATGACTGACAAAAAACTGGTTCTACAGTCAAGTGGCACAACAGTTCAGATTCTTTGATATTTTCTAATTCACATTTTCTTTCAAAAAAAGTTTCCTCGTATTAATTTTCATATTTTGTTTTTCATATTTAATTTATTCATTCAACCATAATCAGACAAAAACAACTCTTCAAGCACCATAAATAATTCTTCAGCTTTTACACAACCGCAGACATTGCTTCACTATTTCAATGCTGTGTTGCACTATAATGCCATCAAATCATTATTGTTGTTCTTCTAAACTAGTTTTTTTTTTTTCAAGTAATTCTCCATTTTTCAAGCAGAGAATCCTTTTTCTTGTGAATCAATTGTCATATTGAGTTTCTGTTTTCAACTGTGACAGAAACAGATGTGGTTTTCATATTATCTCGATGAAGGTTACCTGTCCAAGTGGATTAGATTGTTTTCTTGCCCAGGTATGTTGAGGTTGGTAGGCTCCCATTGCAATCTCAGTGTCTCTAGTGCCCTCCATGGAACGCTGATTTATGTTCGCAGATCCCAGTATTACATACTCATCATCAACTATCATCCCTTTTGAATGAACATAAATCATGAACCGCCGGCTTTTCCGACTAAGTGCCTGGAAATGCCACAATACAGCACATTATTAAGGAGAGAAAAGGATGGAGAGAATCTGAAAAATTTAGATGGTCTCAAATGAACCAATATCTGACCCTGCTCATACAGAAACAAATAAGAAAATAAAATAAAAGGTATCAAAATCATCAAATTGCAGCAAATTCTCCGGCTGTGTGTTAAAAATAGAGTTGAGGTATCCAAGTATGAAATTCAAATTTTCTAGGATAACAGGATTCAAGGACGTCATTTTGCATCAGAGGTTTCTCATTTTCCGAATAACTGCAAAATACATTGCATGAATGAAACAACCGAGTTCAAGAATGAAGATACCTGAGGAGTGTGTGAACTTGGGGGACTTGGCATGCATGAAGAATTAAATCCATCTACAGATTCACGATTACCAAGACAGAAGAAGTTCAAGAAATCCTGCGGTGAGAATGCTTCCTCAAGTCCGACCTCCACTAGAGCCTTGTAAATAGTCTCGTACATCATTTGCATCGTTTTATGCTGCAGCAATTATCAACATTCCCAGATTAACATAACATAATACCACCATTTAGTGCAGACTTTTCTGTTGCATGACAAATCTTAGTTCCATTTGGCTTTCCAGTTCTTGGGTCTAGAAACTCAAAAGAGTAAAATATGAAACGACAAAAAGTTAAGCTATTTAATATTTTATTGGATGATGCAAATAGCTAGCAAGTAGAAAACATATACAGATAAATAAACTAGGCAAATTAGTTCCGAGCTGTTAACTTTTTATAACCAACAAGTTAGAGTAGGTTAGTTTATAGATTTTAGGTCATGTTCTACCCCAATAACATGATGCAATCCCCTAACAAGCTGTAACAACAGCTTTTTTACGAACTGATTTTTTCTATAAAATTTTTTCGTATTTACAAAGTGAATACTACTTTATCATTGATATCACTTGCTTGTCATCTTTCCCCATGAAAAAACAGATCTCTACCAGTGAATTAGGACCGGGTAAAAACTTTTATTAGTATCCACAAACTTTTACCTGTTCAGATTTTCTTTTAAAGACATCAATCATGCTGACTAGTAAAGCACAAGAAAGGGCAAATGGCCATTCCTAACAAAACAAAGGTTTCGACTACCAAATCTGTAGCTGGAACCTACCTGCCAAAACAAAATCCTTTGTGTAGCAGCACCAGTTGGAACACCCTCTGGCCACATCGGAACAACAATGTAGGCAGCAAATCTCTCATGTGCTCTGATTTTATTGGCAATCTTTAGTGCGATTTCCATAGGAATCAAATTATTAGCCCCTGCAAGAAGGCAACATGACAACAGTTCAGTATCTAAATAAATTTTTTTGCTGGAACTATAGAAAACAGCTCTTTACAGCAATAGTCCATCTAGTTGAGATACTGAGATACCCCAGAAAAGAACAATACATGGAGAATTTTTGTTGTGAAAAAGTAGCAAGTATGAAATCAACTAACACCACATTGCACACATAAACTGTACAAAAAAGTCAATTCTCTACCTTAAACTTGTGAGGGACACCCAATAAAAGAAAAAAAAGTACAACTTCTCTTCTGGCACAACGACAGAAGGATCCAGGATATTGTTTTAGTTGCTTTCTTTCTTTTAGTTTCTTATTTGATTGAGATTTCTGTTTAGATATTGTTGTTCCTTTTAATTCCTCTATCCTTCTTCAGCATTCTTTAATCAAGGTTAAGACTTCCACTAATCGTATTTCCTATAATTCTTTTGGATAGTCTGTTTCTTAATCGTGCTACATACTCTCCCATGTTACTTTATCACTAACCTTTCCTTTTTTAAAGCACCTTCAATTTCTCCACCCTTCACAATTGTGCCCCAGTAACCTATTTGCCCAATTCTTTTGCAGTATTTTGGTTAAAGAAGGGAATGAAAAATTAATGAACAATGAGAGGAATTCAGGTACCATTACATCTTTACTCCAACAAAACTGAGTACAATCTTTGTTTCAAAACTGCAAAGTTCATGCTTTCCATGTTGACTAGAAAACAGGGAAGGCAATGAAATGCAGTCTTCAAAGCAGCCTGCCTTAACATGATTTTTTCATAAAATCAGATAAGAGGTTCCTCACCTAAATCTTTATATGAACTCCAGTTGTACGAAGACCCAATGAAATACTGGTTCTCTATGTAAATAAAATGCTGGGCAGCACGGATGGCCATCACATATGCTGTATGTATGCTCATGTCAATGAGTACATTCTTTCCACACACCAGGTTCTGTTACAACAGAATAGTCAGTCAACTTCCACACGTAGCCATGAAAACACAAACACCTCCCCCTTGCACATGCTCAATAGAGAAACAATGGGCAACCGGTTGCCAAATATTCTCTTATCTTGATTTTTTACTTGTCAAAATAATAATTACAATAACCATCTCACCTTTTTTGTGGCATCCTTTGGATCCTTTGGGAAGTCTTTCACGGAGTTTGAATCAATTGATCGAAAAATCTGTGGTTTAGAAAAGGCAAAGTCAAATGCAATTTCATTACAGCAAACTATATTCAGCTCTACGACCAAAATAACCCCTTCCCATCACAGTGCATGATCCTTGAGCAGGCTTGGACAAATTACCTGAACATGCCAAGCTTCAGGATCGTCCTCACTAACAGGAGTCTCGAAAACACCTATAATGTCTGGAATTCTGTCTATCCTGAGTAAAGCATCATCATATGATGTTTTTAGTTTTTTAAGCCCCTTAGGTTTTGCAGCCTTCATCCAACGCTCCTCAAAGTTAGTTAGAACATCATATGCTGCTGGACCATCTATTCTGCTGTGCAAGTCATGCCACGGTTCTCTTGGGCAATTTGCGACACTACCCTGCTCAGTATTTAAACAACTACATAATTAAGGAAAGAAGACAATGATTTCATTACTTCTAAAAGTCAACTCTAAGCAAGAAGATTATGTCTGCTTATCTTTTATATCATCAATAACATGCCAAATAGCACTTCTACAACTGAATCATATAACCAATCACAAGTGAACAACAGCAGAGGTAAAATTTAAGACTTACAGTGAAAGTAGGGTTGTGATAGTCATCTTTGTGCACATTTTGCAGCGTCCTAAATAGAGGATGATCTGGAGTATCATATCGACCATCACATAAATCAAGTCCACCAACAAAAGCTATGATTTTTCTTCTATTATTGCCAGCATCAGCATCTACAATCACAGTTTTCTGGTGATGTGTATAAATTGTTCCGACCTCCTGATAATTTGAAACAGCAGAGGAAATTCGGTTAAAATTTCCACTCCAATACTAAAAAAGAAAACTTGCTGGAATGAGAAAGAATGCTCTCAGGTATTGCCGATTGACACATGTCTCCTGCTTCACCTCACTGAGCAAAAAAAAAAAAAACAAAGAAAGAAGGAAAAGAAAAGGTAACATGACAACAAATTTCAGACAAATTCCTTTTAACAACATGGAGGAGCAGCAAGAAGAAAGAATATCTATGCTACAGATTTTCTAACTACTATTAGCAAAAAAGTGAGCAATGATCAGCTTGTGATACTGAATTAGTTACTGCAGGGCTGCTGGCCTGGAGTACGCTCAATTCAGTTAAGGTTTATACTTAGCAATTACATTCTGCAATAAAAGAATTATATGTAAGAGAATTCTTTTAGCACTTAAACCAATGACCAATCATAATAAATGCTCTTGTTATGGTAGGTAAACTGACAGGCTCAACATATCAAAGATGTTTGTCACTCGCCAGGCACTAAACACTGCTTCAAAGCAATAACACAGCTCAAGAACAGTTGTAATTTGGGATAACTAACCCTTTGCTTGACCCAGCTATGTTTTTTCCCAGCATTGCGAGGACAAAGAAGCACTTGAACAGATGAGTGTTTGAAAAAACGGCGAGTTTCCTCATCATGGGTTGCCATAATCCCATCCTGCATTTTAGAGAGGTTTAGTGGAAGAGTTAAGAAGCTCTCCAGTTGAAATTGAAAGTACATAACCACAGGTAGCATAATTTAAGATGAACAGTTTGAGGATTTAGCAGGGCATTTCCTTGAAATCGTGGATCATTAGACGGAAGGCTTATGCTCTACTCGAGCCCAGACAGAAAGTACATAGATCATAACGAATGCAAGAAGACACAACTGACAACAGAAGCAACAGTTTTCATAATAGCAATAATAATCAGATATGCAAGCAGAAATCAAATTTGCAAAACTACTCACATATAGGCCCACAATTTGTGAAGGTTTGCAGAGATGAAAAGGTGGTAGTTCCAAGGACATGTATCTGACCACAAACTACAGTAGAAAACTGCAATTATACAATTATATGTAGGTAAGATTCTCACCGTTTTGTATCCCAAGACACTCCTTGAAGTAGGATCATCCCAAACAAGAAGCAGCACTCTTACACCTTCCTGGGACTTGGACCTCAGAAGATCCCCGAGGGTGACACCTGAATGCTGACCACCATCCCGAACCAGAGTAACTTTGTGCCACACAGACCACCCAGTAATGTAAATTAAGCGCCGGGCTTGTCGTATAGCATCAAAGATATCTTGCCAGCATTTTCCGTGCAGATAAGGCACCCCGTCATCAAGTTGCACATTTGGAAGGCGCCCGTCCGGAACATGGGCATCTTGATAAAGAGTAACTGTTCCACCTTTCCTAAGAGGAAAATAGGTGCCTGGCACACCATGATAATCAGGACCAGCACCAACACCATGGCGATAAACGCTTAGTTGCTCCATGGGTATGTACTGAATTGAAATTCTCAATGCAGCACCAGGCTTACACTGTTTACCATTGTTATTCAAAATAGGGTAAACCCCCTCAATTCTTTCCCCTGAACATATACGTTCAACTGGAATTGCCACAACTCCTATCAACTGCGATCCCACAACATCATTGTCCTTGACAACAAAATGCACTTCTGCAGCGCGATGTGCAACAGGAACATAAAATTGTTGCATCCATACAGGATTCTCGCTATTGCTAATCACAAAAGTCCTCCCAATCACAGCATCAGCCACCGAAATCGAAACATAAGGATCACTGGTAATCTTGGTGAACGCTTGTCCTTCAATCTTGCTACTTACAATTCCAGTGTATTTGTTGAACATATCACCTAAAGTCTTGTGGAACATGTCCATGTTTGGGAGATTCTTTGCATCATAAACACAAATGTCCAAATTCCCATGCAATAGCAAAACCCTCAAAGACCCTTTACCACCTGACACTGGCACAATCTCCATACCCTGGCCATGCTTTGATCCGTTAAAGGAGGATGTATGTGCATAAGCAGAACCAGGATAGTGACCAGAAGAATCAACTTTGCTCGCATAATTTTCCTCCCAGTTACTTGAAAACGAGTCATTAGGAAAACCATAGAATTCACGTGGGGGACCATATCCAAAACTAGAGCCCTGATAGCTTTGAGGGGAATCAGGCACTGGAGGCACTGAAGGTGCTGGTGGGGATGCAGGCGCAGTAGGGTGATTATTCCTATCATTCAAATGCATATTACTTACTAAATCATCCAAAGGTGGATAAGCAGAAGAAGTACCAATAACAGCGGCATCAACTTTATCAGGATTTGATGATGATGATCCAATTCCTAAAGATGAAGAACTATCTTGTCTATGATGATCGGAAAAGCTATCATCCCTGGAGGGTGCTTGTGAAATGCTATCAGGGGAAGGATATTGGCTCGATTGAGATTGAACATAAGGGTAATTATGAAAACTTCCATTATTTTGGAGGATTGAGTTTGAAACATGTGGAGCTGGTGGATATTCAGCATATGGTGATGATGGTGATGAATAAGTTAAAGGACCAGAATGGAGGCGGTTAAAACCTAAAGGTCCTGAATCTGTTGTTGGATGTGGTGATGGTTGTAGGTGGTGAGAATAGTCTAAAGGCCCCGAATGGCTTGTTGGATATGGTGCTGAAGGTTTTTGGTGGGAATAATCTACAGAGCCTGAATGAGTAATTGAATGTGGCGGTGTTGCTGTGTATGCAGATGGAGGTGGCGGATATTGGTAAGCACCATAAGGAGGGTATGGTCCATAGGGGTAGGGCTGAGGAGAGTAGTATGGATCGGATGGTGGATACCCATAACTTGGAGGCGGAGGAGGTTGGTGAGGGTATGGATATGGATTGTTGTAAGGGTATGAAGAACCATAATTATTATCCATTTTTTCAACAGGAAAACATCAAAAGAAAACTCTTTTGTGATTCTTTATAACGGTAAAAATTGCTCATAAACTCAACCAAAACATGCAAAAAAAACCCCTCGAAGATTCATTTTTTCCCCTTTTCTTGATCAGATTCAATGGACAATCCCCTGAACAAGAAAAGGGAGGGGAAAAATCTCAAACTTGCTAGGAACAATGAGGCAAAAAGAGAAAATGAATCAACTTTTTAGAACTTATGTGAAAGAGTTTCTTGTAATCTTCAATGAAGAAGAAGGAGAACAACAAGAACAAGAAAGAAAAACAGGAACTGGAAGTGCTAAAAAAAGAAAATTTTATCACGCTGACAATGGCCGGCGTTTTCAGGTTACGAGGACGCTGTCCTAATTTTTGGTAAAGATCCAAATAACTGAGAAAATCTGGCAATTACCACATGGAAAATTTATATTGGGCAAATGTCAATGTTTACATAAGCACACCATCATATTATTTTTCAATTTTTCTTTTAAAAATACTTTATGGATTCTTTTATATTTATTATGACATTTACCCTAACACGCAAGGTTTCCTTTGAATTTCTATCAAGCTTAAAGTAAATTATAAGTTAATCCTTGTTTCCAAGAAACAACAATAAGTTAGTCCATTTGGAGTCCAAAATCATATGTTTAATCCTTTGACCAAAAATCTTTTAAATTAATACCTAAAATTATAGGTCTGATAACCAATAGAAGGTTGTAATTTATAAGGATTGTATGCGGAACTTTTTGAACCAAAGGGACTAATGTAGTAATTTGTTAGAAATATAGATTTAAGGTTGTAATTTACCCTAAAGTGTCTTACGTTATCATGAAATAAAATAAGGATCTGATGATATAGTGAAATTCAACATCTGAGACCTGTCTGCATTTAGAGTTTTCAACAGCAAGAAATATATTTTCTTCGGAGCATCATAATAGTGATACTAATGTGACAAGACAACAGCTTTCACCTTAAAAAAAAGAAAAGAAAAGAAAAATGGTAGCAGGCAGGGCAGCATGTCCTTTCTCCGATTCTGGCTTTGCCAGGTGGAATTGAGGTCATCGACAGGGATTGTCTTTTCCATCCTGTCCATCGAGGCTTGAAATAAATAAAGTTTTTAGAATAATAGTACCTTTACCTATATTTTGCAACCAAAAGTGAGCAATTGACTTTCTTTCTTTTATTGGCTTGAAATAACCAAGAAGGCTCCAGTTTTTGTTTTTTTGGAAATCTTCAACTGTTGACTTTTGCTTTTGCCTACATTACCAGGAGGTTTTCAGATAGAATGCACAGGATTCTAGATGAGTTTTCGAGTCTTTGTTTCTATGCAGAGACCACAGACTTTTGGCTGGGAAAATTGAATTTTTCCTTGGTAGTTATTTTGATTTTGATTTTAAAAGATTCAGAAGCTAAGTGATAAAATTATGGGGTTTGAAAGAGTCTAGAAAAGAAAGACATGCTCTGATTCGTTGGAAAATTAGAGCCCACCTGATGGTCAAGGATCTTTGTTTTATTCTTTAGCAAATAAAAGAAGTTTCCAAGTAATCTTTAACGACATTACATAGGATTTGAACTGGAAACTTCCACTTTCTGGATTTTTTTTCTGTCTGGTCTGCAGTCTGCACCTAAAACAACTTTGTTTTCTTATTCTGCAGTCCTGAAACTACTGCCAGGTCACTGCTATGGGACTTCTAACACTATATTTTCCTGACAGCCAAACTAAAGATCCAAAAGAGGAACTGCCTTCTCTACCTTTTCCTCGTGAACTAACAAAGGTCACATTGTAACTCAGTTTCTGTCCCAATTTTTCAAAACTCAAACTCTTAGGCTCCAGGATCACTGATACTCCATTGGGTTCTTCCACTTTTACTGCATAGGTGCTCCAAGGGGTCCCGACATTTGTCAGGGTTCTCTTGTATTTCACCCTGTTATTTCGAGCATTGCCTTCAAAATTCACTGCAAAAGAAGGGTAGTTCAGGTCACCGGGCTGGAGAGCTTTATTGTCAGGACAAGTGACATTACGCCTGGACACTTGAGCTATTTGAGAAGATGTGTAGTTTAGGCTGCAAAAATAGTTTAAATAGTCTTCTATGGTTATGTCATATATCAACCCTGGATCTGAAGCACTCTCTGGATCAACATGGCCCGAGCCAAATGCAAAAGGGGTAGCTGATGCAGAGTTGCTGGACCCAGCATCTGCAATTGGAGATCCCCTGTTGTCTGTAACATAAGCTGTTGTCATTAGTGCTGATTTGATTGCTGCTGGTGACCATGTTTTATTGACTGACTTAAGTAGTGCAGCTAGACCACTAACATGAGGGCAGGACATTGAAGTGCCTGAAATTACATTGAACAATACGCTTCTTTTGTCGCTTTTAAGTAGAGTTGGGCTAGTCATTGGTGGCCACGCTGCTAAAATGTTCACCCCTGGTGCAGTCACATCTGGCTTGATCACATCTGGTCCCACTGAACTAGGTCCTCTGGATGAAAATGCAGCCAACATTGGTGCAGGATTACCATACACTGTCCCTTTGAAGGCAATCGAAGCAGTTGCCCTTTTAGTTGAGTTCATATACTCTTTGACAGCTATACCTGCTGAGGCTCCTAAAGAAGTTGCCGGCAGAAAGTGAGCGTCTGCGAAAAGCTCTTCCCCTCCAGTTTCTGTATTGATTAAAAGCATTCCTGTCCCTCCTGCCAATTTCACTTGCTCTCCTTTTTCGGCTCGGCCATTCATTCCCCTCTTGCAAACAACCATTTTGCCTTTCACCAACTTTTTCTTCAGCGACCCAATTATACAATACTCAGCTCCTTCGCCACCTGCAGTCCCTGCATACACTAGTGGTAACTGTGCTGTTGCCTTGCCTGTATATAGAGATGCCCCTTCAAAAGTTTGTCCATTTCCAAGCTTGACAGTTGTTGGAAACCTTCGGTCGGTGTAGCTAGCAGCTACTGTCATGATCCATGGAGCATTGTTGTCAACTGAGGAGATAGATGGACCTGAATTGCCAGCAGAGCAAGAAACAAAAACCCCCTTTTGGATTGCCCCAAATGACGCTATAGCAACGCTATCACTATAAAAAGGCTTTGCAGAACCCCCTAAAGAGAGTGATAACACATCAACCCCATCAGCAACAGCTTGGTCTATGGCAGCCAATAAATCGGTGTTGGTACAACCTGATGTCCAGCAGACTTTGTAAGCGGCAATTCTTGCTGTGTACTTCATTCCAGCTGCCGAACCGTTTGCCAATCCATAAAAGCTTGCTTCGTCTACAAGGTTACCGGCAGCAGTTGCTGCAGTATGTGTTCCATGGCCTTGTGAGTCCCGAGGGGATCGATAATCAATTGTTTCATTAATTCTTCCTACAATAGACTCGTACCCTTTGAAGAAGGCTCTTGCACCAATCAGCTTCTTGTTGCAATTTGAAGGTGAAAACTTTGTGCCACTCTCGCATTTGCCTTTCCATTTCAAGGGTACTGCAGACATGCCCGAGTCTTGGAAGCTAACATGTTCAGGCCAGATTCCAGTATCAAGAATGCCAACTATCACATCTGAAGCCAGATTTTGAGCATTCCATAGTCCCTTTCCACTTTGCAGTCCAAGGAACCGAGGGGTGTGTGTGGTGTGGAGAGTCAGCATTCCATCAGGAATGGCAGAGAGAAAGCCATCGACTCGGCTCAAGGCCTCAACTTGTTTGGTGGAGAGTTTCGCAGCGAAACCAGAAGTCACTGTTTCGTAGGTGTAGAGAAGCTGAGGAAATCCTGTTTCATGCTCCTCTTCATGTTCTTGGGATGAGAATTGGGTGATGGAATCAATTACTGATTCATACCACTGCCTGGAATTGCCGAGAAAGTCATATAAGGCAGGCATCTTGTTTTTGTCCATGTGAATTATATATGTCTGCTTGTCAACTGAAGCAGCACTTGCTTTTGCAGCCATGAAGGCCAGCAACAGCAAAGATATCCTAAAGATCATGGTGGCTGTAAATTGTAAAACAGTGGAAAAATACTTTGGCTAGAAAAAGCTGAAGATGAACTATTTGTTATTCATAGAAACAAAAACTGATTGGAAGAGAAGCGACATAGAATAAAATGAAAATGAGAGCAAATTTTTAGGCTGGAAAAGGAGTAGCTTGAAGATTATCTTATATAAGCAAGTAAAGAAGGGTTGCTGACTTAAAGTTGATCACAGCTTGAGCTCATTGTGGTCATTATAGCATAGAATAAAAATACAATTGCAATCTTCCTTTATCCTTCGAAAGTGCACGCCTTCGAATGGATTAAAGGGAACACAAGTGATTGAGCAGTTAAAGCTGGTGTATGCCTCCACGAGCTACAGAAAGTTGGGTTGTGGGACAGGGCCTAGGCAGTGCTTGCATGATTAATTTGAACAGCATACTTTATGGGACTTTAAGGAACAGATATCCTTGAAAAAAATTGTACTTATAACTAGTTTAGATCATGGATGATTAAGAAATGAAAAGCATTTTATTTTGACTGAGATAATGGACCTGCAACTTGTCATGATTACAGAAGGAAGAAGCGTTCATGCCACTATCAACGGTGTCGAATCATATAAAATTACAGCAGTTAAGCCCCTTGCTTCTTTCTACATTTTCTTTTATTTTGTTAAAGCAATGGAGGCGAGATTCAAATTCTAGTTCTAGGCCCTCTCTTGCTTTACAGGGGAGGGTGTTTTCTGGATCAATTACTGATCGTTTTTTGTTTCGAGTCTTCTTTTTTTAGGCAGTTAGGAGTCCTGGGCTAGTTTCCTTTTTTTTCTTTTCTATCTTACAGGGTGTTATGAGGTGAAAACGTAATGGTTGAAGACAGAACATCCCTTCTTGACTATTAAGATTTGAATCTTAAAAAAAAACAGCAATGTGTAACTCGTATGCCCTCATGCTAGCATGTGCAAACAAAGAATTACATGAAGTTTAATTATTCGGGCATTACTTTGGATGCCCGAATAAATTATAATTAGGTTTTTCAACACTATAATTTGTTTGGCATGTAGTGAAGGAATACAAAACGAATTAAAACTGAGATATAAACAAATCTTGTAGAAGACACGAAGCTTACAATGATGGCCTCTGAGGTATGATGCTCGGTAGTAGGTGAGGTGCTCTTTAGAATAAAGGTCATTTGCCACGAGCTTTTGTTTTCATGGACCATCCCAATACGTTTCACGCCTTCTTTTGCTTTATCTCAAAGGGACATCATTTTACCGGAAAACAAAAGAAATCCAACTATATATCTTCGGGCTACTTACGGATCCAAACTTTAACATCCTTGCATTTCAGCTTAGCCCGCATATATAGTCATTGGGCTCCGGATTGGGCCAATGTACACCCCGCCCCTCACCTGGCCCTAGCTCGAGGCACGACCCATCATGAACACCGGACCGAAACATGGTGGGTCAATTGTTTCATTCAAGCTCCCAATGCTTAGATATGATTAACCACCTGGATCAGGACACTTAATAGTTTGTCAACACGACCTTTGAGATAACCCATCTAACCTGACTAGCATGATCTTCGAGATAGTTCAGTTGACCTAGCATGTCCATGGTTGAGTTTGGAGCATCTCACATCTAAGGGTGTTATATCTGAATACATCGTGTCCAAGTTCATTTATTCTTACTTGCTTTCTAAATATTTAATACTCATTATTAAATATTGAGTGACACTAACATGATCCTTTACCATAGAAGGTCTCAAAGAATGGTGTTAAGACATGCTTATGCCGGAGCATGACCCATTTGTCATCTTTCTTTATCAATCAATAATAATAAAAAAAAAAACTATCAAATATTAGGAGCATGACCCACTTATCATCCTAGGTATGCCTCGCCCCTCACCTAACCTTGGCTCAAAGTATGACCCGTCATGGACATTAGCCCAAGACCTAATGGGTTAATCATTTCATCCAAACTTTCCATGTCAGGACATAATTAACTAGTTGGATTTGGGCACTAAGTAATCTAGTTAAGTCAACTACTGTGATCTTTAAGGTAGCATAGTTGGCCCAACTAGTATGACCTTCATGCTAATTCAGTTAACCTAGTAGCCTCATAGTTGGATTCGAGACATCCCAAATCTAGCAGGGTAGCTTTAAGATATACCGAGTCTAGGTTCATCCATCTTTACCTACTTTATATAATTAACACTCAGCGTTAAATGTCGAGTGATACTAATGTATCATTTTATTATAGATAGATCTATAAAACGACTTTAAGGCATGTTTTTATCAAAGCATGACTCACTTATCACCCTCCTTTCTCAAATTAATAGAAAAACCACAATACATTATGGGTTATTGTTTCAGATAATTACTCATAAATTAGGTCAGACAATACTTTACTATTTCCACCTCTCCTTCCATGCAAGCAAACGTGTTTCATGGGTTTAAAAACCCTTGTAAAACATCAAGTAAATAAAGATTTTGTTTATTACACACACATACCTACAATGTTTTACAGCACCTATATTTATCATCTTCTTCATTCAATTATCACAAACACAACACATACTTGTCTTTAAAGTTATGTTTTTTATACAAATTTACTAACCTAAGCGTGATCTTAAAACTCATTAATGCCTAGTCCTCAATCTTGGATATGTCTAGATAAGTGGGGGGGTTTTACAATAACCTCACCAATTAAAAGAACCTAAGTTATAAGGCATTTTCACTGTAACATTTTTTACTGTTCACTCTCTAACAATTAACTGTGGATTGGAATATTTAATTTTTTCTAATCTTTCAATTTTGTTTTTTTTTTTGCACAAAGGAGCCATTTTAAGCTTAAATTAGCACCTAATTGCAAAGGTTGGATTGAAAGTCAGAGGACCAAAGTGAAAATGACAGGTAAAATAGGTGGTAGCTTCGAAATTCATTTGAAAAATTTATTTTGATCTTTTTCACTAAGCTAGTTTCATCTAGGTGTTTTTTTCCTTCTCCTTGCTCGAGGAGGCAGATTTGGCCGCATGAATGTTTTGGGGTTCAAGTTAATTTTAGATTTTTGAGCTATTTTTAGGTTTTTTGAGGTTATAGATAAGTTTATCAAGATGCTTAAGGTGTTTTCTAGATGTTGAAAATAGGTTTCTAAGCAAAAAAAACCAAGACCTCGTTTTTCCAACAACCTTCACTGGATTCTGCAGAAAGCAAACGACGCGTTATTTGATGATTTTTTTATAAGAAAAAAATAGAGTGGATGACAAGTAGTCTGTCCCTTTAAAAAAAATAAAAAAATAAAGATAGACTTGGGTGCGCGGATGGTTGGAAGGCCCACACGTCTAATCTGTTTTTTTTTAATGCCCATGCACATGGGGCCACTAGGCCCACGTATCTGGACTCCTAATTTTTTTTTTCTTTTTAATATTTAGATTAAAAAATTGATAAAAAAAATTATTGAACCCAATTGAATCCATAAACCAGGTTGCAGGTTTAACGAGTTAATCCACAATATTTGGGCTATTATTATTTTTTTTTGTTTAATGCTTTTTCTACCCTTCAATTAAAAAAATACAATTTCATCCTTTGTTATTGATGATTTATTTTTTAAAAACTCAAACCTAAAAGAATACAATTTCACCTTTTATGATTAATTATCTACTTTTGTTATCTCGGCACCACGTTCCTGTCATGGTTTTTTTACTTTAAAAAAAAATATTTCATACAAAAAAATTATTATGCGTTTTATCTTCGTATAATTAAATGAAGAATAATCTCTATGATAAAAAAAAAAATTTATTGAATGCGATGACGTGCATGACTTGTATCGCGAGTTTACTTGGTTAACTCGAGTTCATTTAGTTTTTTTAATTAAATGCTATTTTTTTACTAATTTTATCCTTCAACATTAAGTTAATTCGAGATTGAGCTTTCAATTTCTTTTGTTTTTTTAGATTATTCCCTTGAATTTCACAGATCAACCTAAATTAAGTAGATCAAATGTTTTTCATCTCAATATTAATTAAAAATATTGTTCAATTTATGATTAAAATCTATTTTAAAAAAACATGTCATCAGTATATCAATATCTAGACATCTTTTTTGCATTTTAATTTTTTTTTACTCCGAACAACGGTGTAGTGCATCAAGACTAGTTCCATGATGGCGGGTGAAATGTTTTACTTTTTTTCAAGTATCTAGGTATGTTTTTTTACTTTTAATTTTTTTTTTCTCCAGACCACGATCGATGTAGTGCATCACGACTAGGTGGAGTGTCTAGAGATATTTGTAGAAATGGAATTTAAGTGGTGATAGACAGCTTTGATCACTTGATGAAATGGAAGTAGTTGAGCACACTCAGCATCCATGACAAAACTGGTCTTTTTATTCCTTCCTCACCATATCTTGGTTTTACATGATGGTGACGTCGGGTGACCATTCTTATCGGATCTTCGACGTTAGACAATTGTCACGAGAATTTCCATTGACAAAGAGGGCGGCTTCTCTTTGTTTAATATAAACGATACCGCTCCGCGTGCTACAACATGTTTATAAAACAAATGTATTTAACAGTATTATAATTATAAATCAACGCTAGATAAATAATAAAAATTAAAGATATAATGAAGTCAATATTTCATAACAAAAAAAAATTATGTTGGTTATCAAAAACTTAGAGACCGAACAAAATAATTTGTAACAATCCACAGTGTTTTGTGAGGAAAGATACAGTGTTTTCACCACATGATTTAGCTTTTCTGTTAATAAAAAGCAAAAAAAATTACAAAGCTAAATTCTCTACCAACTTAATATTAAAAAAAAACAAACAAAGATAATTTTGGAAGGAAAAAAACCCATGAGGAAAAACGTTGTAACATTTGACAATGTTTTGTGAGGAAAACTATAGTGCTTTCTCCGATAAAATCGACAAATATAATTATAAAAAAAAATCATAAAAAAAACCATTTAGACAAATACTGTAGCAATTCACAGTGTTTTGTGAGAAAAACTACAACGCTTTTCCCATATGATTTAGCTTTATTGTAATTATAATTCTTAACCAACTTAATATTCAAAAAAAAAATCAACAAAGATAATTTTGGAAAAAATCATATGGGAAAACACTGCAACAATTTACAGTGTTTTAAAGAAAAAAAATTACAAAACTAAATTCTCAATAAGCTCAATATTAAAAGAATAAAATCGACAGAGATAATTTTAGAAAAAAAAAATACAAAAAAAAACATGAAAAAAAACCATGTGGAAATACTGTAGCAATTTATAGTGTTTTGTAATGAAAGCTACAGTGCTTCCCCACATGATTTAGCCTTATTTGTAATGACTTGTAATTGTAATTCTCAACCAGCTCAATATTAAAAAAATAAAATTGACAAAGATAATTTTGAAAAAATCATAAGAAAAAAAAACCATATTGAGAGACACTCTAGCAATCCACAGTGTTTTATGAGGAAAGTTACAATACTTTCCCCACATGATGAAGCTTTATTACAAAATTAAATTCTAACCAGCTTAATATTAAAAAAATAAAATCGACAAGGATAATTTTAAAAAAAAATATTACAAACAAAAGAAAACACAGAAGAAACTGGAAAAAAAACCATATGGGAAAAAACATTATGGCAATTCACAGTAATTTGCGATGAAAGTTATAGTGTTTTTCTCACATATTGTAACTGTAAGTTTTAATCAGCTCAATATTAAAAAATAAAATTGATAAAGATAATTTTAAAGAAAATCATCAAAAATATATAAAAAAAAAACATGCGGAGAAACACTGTAGCAATCAACAATGTTTTTTTAAAAAATTACAAAACTAAATTCTCAATCAGCTCAATATTAAAAAAAATAAAATTAACAAAAATAATTTTGAAAAACCATGTGGGAAAACACCGTAGTAATCCATAGTATTTTAAAGGAAAAAAATTACAAAGTGAAATTTTTAACCAGCTCAATATTAAAAAAGTAAAATCGAAAAAAATAATTAAAAAAAATAAACAAAAAAAAGAGGAAAACTTGGAAAAAAAAGGAAAGTAATTTTGGAAAAAAAAAATAAAAAATAAACAAAAAAAGAAGAAAGTTGGAAAAAAAAAACAAAAAAGTCAAAAAAAAAAAGGAATGCACTCTGGATTACTGTTGTAATCCACAGTGCATTGGGTGTGGGTGAACAATGAATCACCCACACCCTTTAGCTTATTACTTAATAATTGGTAGATGTAAAATTTTTTGTACTTTAAAAGTATTTTAAAAAAAATTTAATTTTTTTTTATTTTTTTTTAAATTAATATTTTTTTGGTATTTTCAGATTTTTTTGATGTGCTGATGTCAAAAATAATTTTTTTAAAAAAACATTTATTTTAATATATTTTCGAGCAAAAAACAATCACTACCACACTTTCAAATAGCCAATTAATATCCAAAGAGCACCATAAAGTCCATGAAAATTTGTATATTACTTAAATAATGTTGAATTTTTATTTCAACCTACATATTTGAATTATATATGAAATTTTTTTTTTGTAATTTTATGATTTTATGATTTTTTTTACCATCTGAATTTACATTTTATTTTTTTATATAGTATAAAAATATATTTTTAACAACCTTGCATCCATTAAACAATATCCATTTACGAATAACTTGATATGAGACAAATAATTTCACTTGAAATATATATTAAAATAATATTTTTTATTTTTATCATTAGCACCTATAAATTTAAAAAAAAACACTAAAAATACTAATTTCAGCTTTTTTATAAAAAAATAAAAGTTTTGTGTGGCGAGATCCATGCCATCTATTCCTGACTCATGCATTTACAAGTTTTTTTTCCTATTAAAGCAGCAAGGACAAGACTCAAAGGGGTCAACCAATTCAGGTAAAGATTTCGGAATTCCAGCTTAAAACCAATTTCTTAAAAATTTCTAGATTATAAATATTTTAATCTATAATATGATGGGCACCAAACTTTAGCGAGGCAAACACAACAAACAATTAATCTCAGCATAGTATATATTACCAAATATTAATTGAACTATATATATATACACACACATACACACGAACGCAAGCTAGCATGTTTGTGTATAATACAGAGTACTTCTTTTCCAATATTAGTCCAGGGGTTTGAAAATAACGATAGGGCTCCTTACAACGTGAAGCTTACTTTTCCATACAAGTGAACCTGACAATATTTGAGGTCCTGACAGGGGTTTTGCCTTGACCACAACCTTAAAACTTCGCTTCTGCGCGGCACCAGAGAAGGAGAGGCTCGTGGGTTTTACTTGGATTTCTACTCCTTCAGGAGCCTTAATGGTTGCATTGTAGATGGAAGGAGAAGGGCCTACATTGGTGACTGTCCTTGTAAAAACTCCTATGGTTGGTTCCTGCTCATTTTTTACATTAAGTTGCATAGTCGGATAGTTAAGAGCATCATAGCCAAGTCCAGGAAGCAATGAGGAGCAATTGATGGCTTTTGAACCAACTAAAACAGCGAAGGAGGATCCATTGTAGCCTTCGTGGCATAAGAACTGAATGTAAGACATCTCGTCCATGTCATAGACTAGGCCAGGGTTTCTAGCTCTAAGAGGATTTATTTGACCAGCACCATAGGCAAATTCTGCGTCGTTGTTCACTCTGGAGCTCATAGGTTTTGCTTGACAAAGATTGGATGAAAGTTTAAGCAGGGAAATTGACTATATTTCAACTGAGAATTGAAGGTAGGATTTTATTTTTACCTGTTGTCAGGATGGCGGATTTGATTGCTGCTGCTGTCCAATTTGGATGGAACGACTTTATATAGGCAGCTAGCCCAGAAACGTGAGGGCAGGCCATGGAAGTCCCTGACATAAGAGAAAATCTTGAGTGCTGTGTATCACCTTTCAGCCCGGTGAGCGACCTCAAGGGAGTGTATGATGCCAAAATGTCAATTCCTGGTGCTGCAACGTCGGGCTGCGTCGCAGAAAATCAAACAATAAGTTTAGTTATCAAGTGTTAGGTATTTATAGAAATCAATCTTCTTGGGTCTTTTTTTTAGTTTTCTATAACATGCCTTGAGAATGCGTTCTGATCCTGGATTTGGACCCCGAGATGAAAAAGAAGCGACAAATGGAGCAGGGACTTCTACTTCTTGGGATCTGTATATCATTGCTGATGGAAATCTGCGTTTATAAAAAATAGTCAGCCTAAGGACAAGACAGCAGAAATTGGGAATAGAACTAAGAACAGGAATGTTAATTACGTTGTGGAATGTATATAATCATTGACTGCGCCGCTTACTGTGGCGTTGACCATGGTTGCTGGTGCCATAAAAATTTGGGCTGCGTCAAGATATTGCTGACTCTCAAGAAGAATGCCTTTCCCTCCAATTCCTTTAACAACAGAATCAGCACCCCACTCTGATCCTAACTCACACAAGACAAGCTTCCCTTTCACTTTGTTAGGGTCCAACGAGCCTGCATCACAGAACCTGTGATAAAGTTTAGCGCCATTGCAAATCTATTAAATTTTCACTGCTCGTTGCTTTACAAACAAATTAGTAGTACCTTGCACTGTCCTGGCGTCCAGAGTAACCAGCTTCAGCCCCACTAACAAGGGGGTATGATTTCTGTTTTGGTTCAAATGTGTTCACTCCAACACCCTAAGCCACATTAAATTCAAGAGCTTGTTACTTTACTATTTACACAATCTGGTATTAAAAATATATCAATGTGAATTTAAGATTCTTGAATTGATGGCAATGCTGAACTTACTGAGAAAATCTTCCCATTTCCCAACTCAACTTTGCTCCTAAACTCCCGGTTGATTCCACTGGCTGCAACGGTCAAGATCCAGGGAGCATGGTTGGCAACAGAACCAGAAGACGGTCCATCATTTCCACCGGAGGCCACTGTGATAATTCCTTTCTTCATGGCATGAAATGCACCTATGGCTAATGCATCTGATACATAATTAGCATCCACTCCACCAATAGATATTGATAGAACATCAACACCATCATGTATAGCAGCTTCAAATGCAGCAAGTAAGTCCATATCCGAGCAACCAGAGCTGATCCAACACACTTTATACATGGCTACCCTGGCGTTTGGCACTGCACCGCGTGCAGCCCCTCCTGCTAGACCAAATAGGCTGGCATCTGGAATCAGGTTTCCTGCTAGTGTAGATGATGTGTGTGTCCCATGGCCATCCACATCTACTGGAGATAAGATGTCACTGGGATCCGGGTTGCCATCGAGCTTGAAGTATCTAGCTCCTACAAGCTTACTTCAATATCCGAGATAGGGTGGAAAAAGAAAAAAAGAAAGAAAGAACTCTTGAGGTTAAACCAGTGCAACTCCTATCAATTACTGTTATCAAAGATTGAAGTACTGAAACCAATTCTAAAAAGTATCTATGTGGAAGAAAAAAAACTATAAACAATTCTGTTTCGTTTACAGTAAAGAAATTTACTTGTTGCATCCTGAGAAATTAGTGTAGTGGCCGCAAGTGCCTTTCCATTTTTTAGGAGGAGGACCAAAACCATCATCCTTAAAGCTCTCAGACTGCGGAGTGATCCCTGGTACACACACCAAGAAACAGATTTGTTTGCTCAAGAAACCATGGTTTTTGCTTTTGTGAAAAGAAACTTAAAATACAACTTCCTCCAGTGATCAAGAAGATTCAAAAACCTGTATCCAGTAGACCCACAACTATGTTTCTCTCCATTTTCAGGTTTCTTTTTGCTGTGTTAGGAAGCCCGATAAAATCCCACGACTTAGTTGTGTGGAGTTTGTGGTACCGATTTGGAAACACGGAAAGAACTTCTTCCCTGCCTGAACATTCACACCAAGCCACCAACAATAAATTGGATCAAAATTTCAAACTGGAATCCATAATTGTACGAAGGAAACATACACAAGTGGAGTGGTACACATACGTGATAGCTTGCTGGCTTCAGCTTTAGATAGCTTTGCAGCAAATGCATTAAAGATCTTTGTATAGCTATATATGATGGACTCCCTAGCTTCAACATCACTGTTTCACATAAATAAAATTATCATCTGCAGTTATGATCATAATAGACTATATATGATAACTATGGCTATTTGGCCTCGAATCAGATATAGGACACTTGTGGCCGTGTACTAAACTGCATACTCGGAGTGCGCTTACCTTCTCTTGATGGACAACAGAACATCCATGTGTGTTTGCACTGCAGAGACATTATCCACTGGTTGATCTCCAAGATAAACAATGTAAAATTCCTGTCCATTAACTTAACAACATTCAGAATTATTGCACTGGAAAATGAACGAGACGTTAAGAAGTGATGAAAACATTGAGAGGGTTATTTAGCAAGAGATAAGTCTGAACCTTCTGTTCATCTTCAGTTGCGGCAACAAAACCTAACAAGATGAAGATTAAAACGTTTGCAAGAGGAATAGAAGGGATAATTAATTTCTTCTTTGACATGATGTTGCTAGCAGGATTGATCAAGGTCTTGGTGTTAAATAACTTTATCCTCGACTGCCTCTCTTCAGGACTTCTAGCTTAGTGTATTAATAGCAACACTTCAAACAAGCTTCAATGAGGATAAGAACCAGAAACGTGCACTTAACATCTTCACAGTTCTGGCTGATAAGGTATCAGGTTGGGAAACCTTGAAAGAAAGACAACAAAATTCGGTTGCTCTCATGCTGTAGCCAATCAATGTCATGGATAGCTCACTTTAGGATTGCTTCTTTTGGGGAAACTTTATTCAAAATTAACTTTTTTTTCTGTTCTTATGCTCCTAAATCCCAAAACCCTAAGAAAAATACACAGCAGAGTTACTGTCAACAGTCCTTTACATCTGCTTAAATAGAAAAATAAAGAAACCCTGATGCTACTATATATAACATAGAAAGTAAATAAAATAAAATACAATTACTAATAACATCCCTTGCCTAATTAAAGCAAAATTGCATAGGTTTCAGACTCAGTAAAAAATAGATAAAGATTACAGGGAAATTGCCTAGAAATCAATCAAATTATAGCATAGATTCAGGCCCCGAGTCAACATGAGCCATAATACCGTGTGTGTGTGTAAATATATATATATAATATATATACACGGCAGCTCATCATTCAAGGGATAGAATCATCCATAAACTCTCCTCTAAGAAGATAAAGTTACACAACACTAAGATTTGTGGGTGATACTATGTCGAAGTGCCTACGCCCCATCAGCAAATATGAAGTGTCTGAGCCTGCTTCTGCCGCACCATTTTCTATCGATATAATAATGGCTTAGTGGAAAAGACAAATAGTTTTTGCAATTGGAAATCTCAAGGCATAAGTCGTAGCCTTAAAAGATCGTTGTCAAAGGAGAAGTCGCTTGAAAACGAAGCACCGATGACATCAGGAACCCTGTTTTCCCTTAAATTCCAATTCAAGCAAGTCAACCTTTTCAATATTTTGATAGCACAATCCAGGATATGGCCTCAAGCTTTTCCTGAAGAGTTCTCTTCCTTGCAGTAATTCGAGTGGCTTTAATTAGCTTATCCTCCAACGAGATTCGCGTTAGGCTAGCTAGTACTAAAAGAAGTTGATGCTTAGACCTCGATCCTAACCAAGATTTGGTTTTTAATTTAGACACCGTTTGATATTGCGTTTGTAACTGTGTTTCATTAAATTTTGATTTTTTTTTTACTAAAATTGAGTGCGGTTTGTACTTTTTGAATCGTTTTGATGTACTGATGTCAAAAATAATTTTTTAAAAATAAAAAAAAATCATTGACATGTATTTCGGCACAAAAAACTATTTGAAAAGTACTCGCAACCACACTGCCAAACACGCTCTTAACCAAACACAAACTTGAACTTAAAGAAATTAACCTTAAAAATAAATTTAACAGGTTGTTGGGAATGTTTGAATGAAATTTCATTGAATTTTAAATGAAATTCAATCTCTAAAACAGGTATAAAAAATAGTTTTAAAACTGTTTTTTTTTTAATATTTATCTACTATTTTTTTTTAAAAAAATACCTTTTAAAAAATAAAATAAAGATGATAAAGATAACATAGTAAATAAAATGAATTAAATTCCAAGTATATAAATTTAATTTATTTATTAATTAAATTATTTAAAATTAAAAATTAATTTCAATGAAAACTGAGATTGAAAGGTCGAGATTTTAGCCTTAATTGATGCGATTAAAATGAATTACTTATTATATATTAAAAGATTGAGATTTTTAATTTTATAATCAAACTCTTTTTCTGCTCCTTTCGTTTGTTTTCTTTCTTACCATTTATTTTTTTAATTGACAAAAAAATATTACTTAACAAAAATAGAATATGGTCAAGTTGGGAGGAAAAAGATACCCTATATAGTAGTCACTACGCCAACTTAAGGTCTCGTAATTTTTATTTATTTTAAAAAAAAAAAGTTGTGTGGGACCTTGATCTATATAATAGAGATAGACTTGCATAATAATCTGGAAAAAGTTACTTCGCACGCAATTGTTAGACTATCCATTTACACCTACTTATGTATATAAATGTAATTTTAATTAACTTGGCGTTCAAGATTTATGAAGAAAATATTCTAGCTTCGAATCTTAACTAATTTAACACGTGCGTGTTTGAAAATATAGTTATAATTATTTTTTAAAATGTTTTTTACTCGGAAATATATTAAAATAATATTTTTTTATTTTTAAAAAATTATTTTTAACATTAATATATTAAGATGATTTAAAAATACTAAAAAATATTAATTTAAAAAAATATAAAAATTTAACTTTTTTAAAAACATTTTTAAAACATAAAAATAATCAAATTAAGAATAAATAAGTACCGTTTATATGTTCATCTATAAAGAATTACACGTCGTTTTTACAAATTTCACAATCTAATCATTGAATATCATTACGAATAATAATAATTGTTTACTATTGCATAGTAAAAGAATTATTTGAGAAATATTTAAAAAAGATATTTGGATGACCTCTTCAATTTGATTTAAGATTTTTCGCTCAAAAATCATAAATATGTTTGGTAAGCTTACTATAAAACTGAATTAAGATCTTCATCTAATCAAAATAATTTATTTTTTACTTCTAATGTTTTTAAGAAAATTGCTTTGAATCATTTTTGAAATACCAAGATTACTTTAATTTATTTTTGTCTTCAGTTATTTATAAAAAACTAATTAAAAATTAAAAATCATAATGAAAAAATCGTATGAAACGCACTCTTGCTATTATTTATTTATTTTTAATAAGAAAAAACTGCCTCGAGCCCAGGCAGCAAAGTCCCAACATCAAAGCCTCTTCACCGTTTCTCTTTACTAAAACCCAACACAACTCCAGCCTTTAAACCCCACTAACAAACAAACCAGGAAACCCCACCCTCCATGTCCCCTCTCACGCGCCTCTCCGGCCAAAAACACTTCTTCCTCACGCGCCACCTCTCATCCTCCACCGCATCCTCAAAACTGCACGATATTTATTGCTTCAAGCCGCCACCTTCCCTATCCCCTGAAAAACCCCAGACCTCCAACAACAACAACAACAAAAAGAAGCAAAAACCCGAATATCGCCCACCTTCTTCTCTTGAAACCAACAAGAAACCCTTGCGCTCCGACTTACCATTCGATTTCCGTTTTAGTTACACGGAGAGTTGCCCAGATGTGAGGCCCATTGGGCTTAGAGAGCCCAAGTACTCACCTTTTGGGCCGGGCCGGCTAGACCGGACTTGGACTGGAGTTTGTGCACCGGCTGTCGACGTGAAGGTGAAGTCGGTTGATGATGGGGTGGGTGAGGAGGGTCTTGATTTGGAAGAGAAACGAACGGTTATGAGAGAGAAGATTCAAGGGAAGCCATTAACTAAGGCGGAGGGGAAGATTTTGGTGGACAAGTGTCAGAGGAATAAAACTAAGAAGCAAATTAATTTGGGTATGTTTTTCTTTCTTTTTTTTTTGCTTTTTAGTTGTGTTTTTTTTCGTTTTAAAAAGTATTGATCTTTTTTGGACTTTTAGTGGCGATATTTGTGTTTCGGGTTTTGGGGGTTTGAGGGTTTCGACCTGTATGTGGCTGTTTTTGGTGGTTTTGATGAGCGGTGTTTAATTGATTAGTATATGATGGTGTTTTTGGATTGTTTAATTCCACTTGTTAATCTAGTATTTTGGTGGATTTGATATTTAATGCTAGAATGTATTTTTACAATGCTATTAAAATTGACAATACAGTTCCATTTTAGTAAGAAATGGAGTTGAATTCCTTTAAGGTTGTCTGAATGACTATTGCGGGAAAATGTATTCTTGTATACAGCCAAGGTAATGATAACTGACAAGTTCTAAGTAAAGGATATCTCGACCTTCTATTCAACATCTTTTTGTGCGGTTGTTGCTTTGTCGTTAGGGTCCCGTGGTAGAAGTTTGTTCTTTTCACTGTAAATTTAGTTTCTTTAGTCGCTTTGTGGGTTTAATGTGTGAAGTAGTTCATTGACTAGATGGGTAGCAACTCGGGGGCATTATGAGATGAGAGACTAGTAATTCAATGGCTTAAACTTTTGTGTCAAAAGCATCATCGACTTGATGTCCTCCTAAGACTATTATTCCTGACAAACATGGACTCAAGAACCACAAAGAGGTATTAGAGCTCATTGTTTTCCAATAGCAGCAGTAACTCAACTGTTCTTTTCCTGTTCTTCCATGGCAAATTGAGCATGTTGTGGTTTCCATGAATGGGCATGTTGGTGGTTTATCCTTTGGCTGAAAGTGGTTCGTGTGCTTGTGAGCATTGGAATCTTGATGCTTCGCACAGCACTCAAACTACTATAAAGGTTTCTGTTCTAGGAGAAGTGGGGCTCGCTATGAATTACATTCTCACCTAAAGGGAAGGACGTTGTTGTAGTGCATTTGAACTAATATCTTATTGACAAGAAAGAGATTGACGGTCATGCATATGCAATAAACATAATTAGGTTTGGACTTTTGGATGAAAGGTGGTGTGAGATTTCTTCATTAACCTCACTTGGAATGTAGAACAGGGACAACCAAATTTGCTACTGGACCACAACAAGATGGTTCTGACATTTTTATTTAAAAAGATGCATTTGACCATTGTCACATCAGCAATATAATTATGAGGAAAAAAAGAACATGGGTTATGAGTGTAAAATAATCCAAATCATCTCTTAGCCTTTCAATCACTCCACCAGGGAAAAAAAATTAGAGTAGTATCTTTCATGGAAATTTCCTTCTTTTTTACTAATTCAGGCCTGTTGTGTGGCTTTCTTGCTTGTTCTTTTGTAGGAAGAGATGGTTTAACTCACAACATGCTGAATGATATTCATAATCACTGGAAACATGATGAAGCGGTCAGAGTTAAGTGTATGGGTGTTCCAACTGTTGACATGAAAAACGTCTGCACCCAGCTTGAGGTATCTTTTTTGCTCTAATTTGGTGACATTGCCCCTCTATATCTCTAGGCAATTTCCCTAGCAATTGTTTTCTTTTTTTCCTTTTTTGTTGATTTCTTAAAATTGCTTCTTGTTCTTTTGCTTTTCATAGCTTTATGCAACATGGTTTCTATACCCATTATGTGAATTGAAAGTATTATATGCATGAGTATCTACAGTACAATGTTCCTTGCAAGAAAAGTTTCACATCACTTTATGTGTCTGTCGCAGGATAAAACCTTTGGGAAGATCATTCATAGACATTGTGGTCTACTTGTGTTGTATAGAGGCAGGAACTATCATCCCAGGAACAGGCCCGTGATTCCATTGATGCTGTGGAAACCTCATGAGCCTGTATATCCCAGGCTGATCAAAACCACTATCGATGGCCTAAGCATCGAGGAGACAAAGGAAATGAGAAAGAGAGGACTTGCAGTTCCAGCTTTAACAAAACTTTGTAATTGCTCTGCCCTTTTCTGATTTATAATACTTGTACAGCATCTGTGTAGTAACTAACTTGGAAGTTGCAACTGCAGCCAGAAATGGCTATTTTGGTAGCCTGGTACCCATGGTCAGAGATGCTTTTCTCGTCAGTGAGCTTGTTCGAATAGACTGCCAGGGCCTTGACAGGAGTGATTCCAAGAAAATAGGCTGCAAACTTAGGGTAAAGAATTTCATTTAGTTATTTGTTTGGGGTTGGCATCTAAAGCTAAGTTTTATCTTTAGATTCTTATATTGATGATTTCTTGTATGTTTGCTTCTTTAACTACACAAAAAGGGTTAGGAATTTCATCTAGGTATTTGTTAGATGGATTTCTTTACTTTCTTTTTTCTGGAAGGACTTTCTTGCTGAGCATTTCTTTCTATTCTCTGATGTTTCACCCCATTTTATATGGGAGATTGAACTGGCATTTTGAGAGGGAGCACACAATATTGATGTTATAGAGTCCATAAACCTGTAAACAACTGATGGCAATGATTATATGAGAGAAAATGTTTAGTGCCATGTTCAATTATATGAGAGTAAAAATGTTTAGTGCTGTGTTAAATTATGCTGAAATACTCTCTTTCAGTAGTGCTATTCATTGAGTTGATTTATTCGAAACCAACTCGCAGACCACCATGTAGAGGGTATCACAACTCCTCTACACAATTTCTTAATGGAATGATATTGGGAGATAGTTAAATCAAAACTATTATCTCATCCATTGAATTATCCATATTTTTTTCTCTGTTCATTCAGCTATTAATTTTCTGCTGTAATTCTATTAACAGAAAGCAGAATGATGGGTCACACAGTTGTCAAACCACAATGACTTTACATTGTCAATACATGGCTAATATCATTGTCAATACCGTGACTGTAAATCCTATTACATCTTGAAGGATCAAGCAATGCATAAAATTATTTCCATTACTAAAGTTTCCAGGCCTTCAAGCTTGCACTTTCATAGAACATGTGAACTTGGCTTTGGTAGTTTTTACTTCATTTCTTGTTATCTTGCTGTTATGATGTATGTTCTGATGGTAAACTAGCCTGAAAATTTCACTTTCAATAGTTTTCTCCTTCGTATTTTTAATTGTTTTTGTTGTCACAGGACCTGGTTCCTTGTATCCTTGTAACATTTGACAAGGAGCAGATTGTGGTATGGAGGGGGAAGGACTATAAGCCTCCAGAAGATGAGGATGAACTGTTCTTTGCTGATCGACAACCTTTTGATGATCCACAGAGCGATATGGATTGTATCAAAGAGAAACTTAGCTCAGATGAAACCAGATTTCAGCAAGAGTAACCACTCTGCCAGTTCTGAGTAGTTCCTTGCTGCATAATTATATCTCCAACTTGCATTTCTTCTTGGACTTGTGCCTGTGCCTGTGCTCTCCGATCTGTAATATTAAGAATTTGAGCACGGGAAAGAGACCTTAACAATGATATTATCATTTGACAGCAATGAGTAGCGGCAATGGTGCACTGTGTACATTGTACGGGTTGACAATTAAATTACTGCGACCACTCTCTTCCCCCGATGTCCAAACCTCCACAGGAAGTGGGAGTAGTTTAAGATTAAGGTTAGGTTGTGTGCGCATCAGATGGATTTGGCAGGCCGATTATCGTACAGATATCACTGTCATGTGAGTATCTCAGGCTATTTTTCTAACAGTTGATATTTCAGAGTTTTGGAGCAGAAGATGCTAGTGGTGTGCGCAGGACCATTACCGAGGACTGAAAAGGAGTCTTGTAAATCTAGATCCGAAAAAGAATGTTTACTTTTTATTTGATTTTTTTTTTCTATTTCATATTGTTGAACTTTTATCGGGGAAATCGTCGGTGGATGCGCCTTTTCCGCTTGATGGGCTGCAGACTTTTCATGTGCAGAATACTATCTTCATCTTTGAAGCTATAAAAAGTTTGCTGAGCTGTAAGGAGTCGTGCTGATGCTCAGTGGAACCTCAGATTTGGAAATTGGAATCCTCAAATTCTCAAGTGAAGATACAGAAGCTACTCTCGCTGTCCCTCAACTAGACCAACATATGCTCATGACACTTAGCAGTGTCAGCACTCAGCAAGTTTGTCTCGAAATTATTACTCTTATTTTTGTTTTTTTTAATCAAATATTCATTAATATTTTACAAGCTTTCGTTGCATGTCAAGCAATGAACAATGTATACTGTACAAATAAATTTTACCCTTTTAAATTCGTATGGTGAAAACATAAATTATGGTATTAAACTTGAAATGGGGTGGATTAGGATGAAACCGGATCGTGACCATCCAGTTGACGAAGGATAAACAAACAAACTGATTGCTTGCAGCCAAGAACATTCACCTCTGTGATGTCCATTAGACTTGCTCTTTGGGTCTCCTTTTGTTGGCTAGCTATTCAATATTTTATGATCGTCTCTCATGATCTCTTCAATATTGCCACCTGTGGGCCGTGACTCTCCTGCAGAAGCCAAGCTTTTGGCACTTCCGTTCCTGATGCCTTCTAGCGCTGTGAGTTGTGATTCAGAAAGTTAGATTGGACGTGGCTTTTCTTGCCGACTTTCCTTTGAAAATTAAGACATTTTTTATATATAAAAAAAAAAATTGGAAACCAGCACAGGTATAAAAAGAAATAGCACAGTTGGCTAAAAATCTTAGTTTTCAAGTGCCGTACTTTAAAATTAGGAGATAAAAAAAAATTCAGAATTTCATCAAAACTATATGATAATGACAATTTTAATATAACTAGAAAAATAAATTCATAATCATCAAGACAGTTTATTAATGGTGGTTGATGTAAACCACATAGGTTGTTCAAAAATGACAGGTGAATGTGATGACAGGTGGATTTGTTTTATGGTAGTGGTTTTTTTTTATTATTTTTTTTTTAAAAAAAATTATTTTTAATATTAACATATAAAAACGACCTAAAAATATATAAAAAATTAATTTTAAATAAAAAATTGATTTTTTAAAAAATATTATTTGTAACGTATTCTCAAAGCTTTTTAATATACTATTTAATTGACAAAGTAAAACTGGTGTGATTTTTTAGTCTCAATGCAGATATTTTATTTTTTATCAAATAGAAAAAATATCTTAGCAGGTAAAAGCTGTTATAATAAAATAAAATAATTACATATGAGATAGGTAATATACTAATCCAGTTTATTTTATTAAGAAATAAAATTTTACTTGCGAAGAAATGGATTGAAGGTTCACACGATAATATCTGATAATTCTATTTTAAAAACAATTTATATTCCGACAAGTATTTCCAGACAATAACTTATTTATCCTATAAAAGCCCAGAAAACTTGGTAAATAGAATTTGGTCTTGTAAGAACAAAATAATAATAATGAAGTCCCCACATGAGAAGAACGTGATAGATAACATTGAAAACACTCAATTCATCTAGTTTCCTCTCTGTCTCCTCACTTTCTTGGGAACCAAACAAATAAAGTAACAATCCACCTCTGTGTCCTTCCTTTCTCCTCCGATTAGCAAATAAAAATTAAAAAAATCCTTCCCTCCAAACCCCGCACCAGCCATCAACAATGGCAAACCATGATCTCGAATCCCCTCTCCTCTCCTCCCAGCCGTCAGATCCTCCACATATAATCCTTAACGTTCATGACTCTGACTCCTCCATCCAACAATCCAACAACCACAAACCGAATCCTAATACTTCTTCTCGCAACCCATTTGAATTTATCGGGTCAGATGGGTTGTCCGTACCCGCACCATCAACATTGGATCCGTTTAGAAACGATACGCCTGATATTGAGGGATTATATGAACTGATCAAGATTGTGATTTGCTTGCCAATTGCAATAGTAAGATTGGTGCTTTTTGGGGTTTGTTTGGCTACAGGGTATGTTGCAACGAAGATCGCATTACTAGGATGGAGGGATAAGCATAATCCTATGCCCAAGTGGAGGTCTAGGTTAATGTGGCTCACTAGGGGGTGTACTCGCTGTATTTTATTCTCCTTTGGGTATGCTAAATTTCTCTTTTTTTATCTGTAAAGTTTGAAACTGTATGGTCTATTTGATTGTTTAAAGAATTGGTTTTGTGTGTTTGATTAGGATATGCTGTTTTGCGGTTTTTTTGGTTGGGGGGCGGGGGGCGGGGGGCGGGGGAGGTTTGTTGAATTAA
>Ga0307517_10001475_pt1 | contig 39347 bp, 44 predicted proteins | sample 23_EM_MG_FD_194515 | JGI IMG/M metagenome (GOLD analysis project Ga0307517, IMG submission 194515) | Populus trichocarpa ectomycorrhiza microbial communities from riparian zone in the Pacific Northwest, United States - 23_EM | ecosystem: Host-associated > Plants > Roots > Unclassified | place...
AATCGGGCATACGGCGCTGAGTATTTTCCTCTTGTCTCATCTGGAGTTGGTTGCTCCCTACAAAGATCCCTTGGTATAGATGGCCGAGAGGCACGACATATGTGCTAGTGGTGTGGCGCGATGACACATACCAGGATTGCCTCAGGGTCTAGGGATAACACAATTCGTTTATGGGACATTCAAACAGGGGGGTGCCATTGTGTTATACAGCAAGGGTATGCTGCAGAGCATGTTAGCTTCTCTCCTGCAGACCCCCAATACCTCTTATCTATATCCAACACCAAAGTCTGCCAGTGGGACATCAATGGCTGTAAAATCTCACCTACATATGATGGTTCATATGTTGCTTTCTCCCCAGATGGCACTCAGTTTGTTTTGTGCAATGAGACAGTTGTCACAGTTCAAAACTCTAATTCTGGAGAAATTGTAGCTCAATTCCATGTGGTCAATGACTGTACCCAGCACTGCTGTTTCTCCCCTGATGGCAGGCTTGTTGCTGTTGCTGGTCTCATTAATACCTATGTTTGGGATATCACCAGCCTAGACCCTCACCTTGTTGAGACCTTCATTAGCCATACTACTGACATCATATCCCTTGCATTTTCCTCCCCCTCTTCTCTTATCTCAGCATCTATTGATAAATCAGTCAGGTTCTGGCAGATTGGTGGCTTATCAACAGACCAAGTTGAGGCAGATCTACAGTTTACTCCATCCATTTCAGCCCCAATCCAGTCTGTCAGTCTACAAGCAAGGCACGGGGTTGCTATCTCAAGTGATTCAGCTGGAGTGGTGAAGACCTGGGACATCTTGACTGGCCTCTGCAAAACATCCTTCCAAACTCCAGTTGAGGGTAACTGTAAGAGGGATGTCCAGCTGATAGATGGCAGGTTGATTCTGGTTTGGCTTGGAGATGAGAAAGTTCATATCTGGGATACTGAGAAAGGTGAACTTCTCCAAACACTGGATACATCTGGGTGGGGGGTCCTCAGGATATCAGGGGATGGGTCCAAAGTTTTTTTTCTGAATAGACAACTCATTCAAGCATGGTCTATGTGGACATGGGAGCCTATGGGTAAAGTGGAGGTGGGTGGATGGGAGTATCTAGATCCTCTTCAGGTGGATGGTTCAAGGATCTGGGTTCAGTTGAAGGACCAGTCAACCCTGGGATGGGACTTTGGGACCTCAGGCTCTTCTCCTGTCCAATTATCCAACCCATCCTTAGAGAGACCCCGCCTAGATATTACCTGTGGTCCATGGAAGATCAAGGATACAGTTACAGGAAGGGATGTTTTTGAACTTTTTGGGAGGTATAAAAGGTTCTATTCAATAGTGTGGGATGGACAGTATCTGGCAGTTGGTTATCAATCTGGAGAGTTATTGATTTTGGATTTCCACCATATGTATTCTGAGTGAGGAGATGTAGTGTACTGCTTCTATACTTGTAACTCTGTGAATGAGAATGTTTATTACACCAAAAGGAGGGGTAAAATAGGACAAACTAAGCACTACCAGTATCAGCCCAAGGACATCAATATAACAATGAACCCCACCATTATCAACCCTACCTGTTGGTTCCAATTATTTCTAGAAAGTACACTATCCTATTACTAACACCATTACTTCTTACCCCACCTGTTGTGTACCTCTCAGCAGGGCTCAGTGGATAACTCTTGATCCCTATCCCCTTCACCCTAGAGCAACAATAATAATTCCTGGGGTTACCCCACCTCCAGATACCCCCTCTGTTTCCTCTCTAAGAAATATGCCCCAAGGGAAATGGGAGAGGTATTCTGAGAAGATATAGCAACTATAGGATATAGACTGGGTGATTGCCAGATTACTGAAGGTCTGGGCTGGAAATCATCATTGGGTTCATGGAATGAAGGTCAGGTGGGTCAGGATATCTTATGATTGCAGGCCTATGTCTGAGTCAGCAAACTGGAGCCCAGCCAACCAGTCAGGTATGTCAGAGACACAGTGGCCAAATGAAAACTTAGGGTGAAGCACTTGAAGAATGCAATTAGTGAGAACCAAGGCATAAGTGAGCCCTCTTAGTGCATCAGTAAACCTGTAACTGACTTTTCTACCAATTGTTTCAATATTTTCATAAGGAAAAGAGAAAAACAACTACATATTTACCCCACAAATCAGGAGAGTCTGGAACCAGAAAAGAGCTGGAAAAGTGTCAAATAAGTATAACAAGCAGTCATCAAAAAAAGTATTTTCCCATCTTGCTGATGCTGGAGGACTCCGGGATAACTTGCTTGTCCTGGTTTTGGCCACCACTGTGGGAAAAGAAGGTACTGACTATCTGTGATTTGGCCATCCTAATGTTGAAAATGCTGAGACCTGCAAAGACACAAGAGGGTGCTGCCAGGACATCATGATAGGTGGTATCCTCACCTGACAGTCACCAGGTACCTACAAAGAATTTTCTACCACCATCACAATTGTGTAGCAGGTGAGCTCGAAACCCCACTGTGTTTTCAGATCTTCCAGTCCTTCTGGAATCTGGTATTTGTGGATTGTTGGAACACCCATTGCCAAGTGCTTGGGCCTGCCATACACACATGATTTTTGAAACTATAAAAGATATCTATAACCCTTGGGGAGACCTCTCTCTTGTTCCTCCCTTTCAGCTTTCTCGTTAAGTACCTTGAGGTGAGCCCTGAAGGCGAGGATCATGATGATGCCCAATCCATTGGTCGCAATGCAAATCCCATAAGAATTTCTGTAAGTTTCACCCCAGGTCTTGGGCCAGATGTATGAGCCAACAATGTTACCCAGCTGACCAAACGCGTTAATAAACGCGATAGCCACAGCTCTCTTTGAGGGTGGACGGGGGAATGTGGAGCTAATCCACGCAAAGAAGGTAATGACCGCAGCGTAGGATTGAGCCATCAGGAACCTGGCAGAATCTCGCGCTGAGTCATCATTCGAGAGCAGAAAACAATATCACTCACAGCGAAACGTATCGTGCAGCGATGTTCATGGTGGAGGATGCAATCACAAATCCAACCAGCCCAACACACAAAGGAATGATCATGTGGAAGGACCTTTCGCCTGTTGAGTCCGAGTGTCTACACTCCCGTATAAAATTTTTGTCTGTCTCGAACATGAGGAGGACCTACCTTGTGACAGCGAACGCTACGAGGGTTGCAAACAGCCAGGGTGGAGCGCAGAGCAGGAGTGTCACGGTTCGGTTGTAGCCAAGCGTAGCGGTGAGGGTAGGGAAGAACGCGTTGAATGAGAGGGAGGTTATGATGCATGTGATGCTTCATGCAGCGGGTAAGTTGAGCGCACTATGGAAATATGGAGAATGAAGTACTTCAATGCCATGTACATGACCTTCCAATCCGTCAGAGCGCCAAGTAAAATTCGACCACTCTTGACTTCAGTATGACCTTCATCGCCAACGCCAGCGTCTTCTTCCATTCGTTTCTCAGCTAGTCTGACCTCGATCGGGGATAGCCAACGGCGGGAAGTGGAAGGGAAGTCAGGAAGAACGAACGCAGCGACCAGGGCGACAAAGATGGTCAGAACACCTTCAATGAAAAACAACCTGTCCAAGTCAGACCACGTGAGCTTGGCTACAGGGAAAGAGGGTAACACACCATCTCCACGCAGCGTGTCCCAAAACCCCTTCCATACCGTCGAGAATCCCAGAAGCAATGAGTGAGCCAAAGGCATTGCTCAACGAACCACCGCACGAGAGAATAGCAGTTCGTAAACCAAGTTCACTGCGTTTGTACCATTTCGAAAGGAGGAACAAGGCTCCCTGTCGTCCCGTGAGAAAATATACGAAACATTCACCAGTGGCAACTTACTGGGAAGAACGCGCACTCGCAAATCCCCAAGAATAAACGCGTCAGGAGAGCGCCGGTAAAGTTGTGGGTAACCCCAGTCAGGGCAGAGATGAGACCCCAGAGAGCCATGGAGACGGGGAGGTATATGGAGGGTTTTCCAATATGGTTGAGAAACATGTTCCTATTTCATCATAGCGCAGAAGTCAACACAAGGATCGACCTGGCTCACGAACAAGGGCCGTACGAGGGAACCTGCATGGTGATGTATCCGACATAGAGGATACTCAGGATGGTAGCGAACTGGTTCCCGGTGAGGCCCAGGTCTTCCTCGAAACCGCGTAATCGGGCAGCACTAGATATAAGGTTCAGCACTGAGTATTTCGGTTCTTGTGCGGGTCTCCACTCACGCTGCGTTGTTCCTATCAATCTGCATGGATTCAGTATCTGTCGGAAATCCTCCCACAGCGTGCAGCTCACATAGTTGAGGATATAGATGACAACCAGTATGGACATGCGAGCATCCAGCTTGAGCAGCAGCCTTTTCTCTAGCTTCTTCCTGGCTTCGGTGCCGCCAAACTCTGCATCCGGGTCCGGAGCGACCTCAGAATCTCCGCTGTGGTGTTCCAGGGAGCATTCGTCACGTTTCGTTTCTCTCAAGTCTTTCGAGGACATCGCGTTGGCCGGCGGGAGGGCGCTGGGCTTACCTGTCGTGAGACGGAAAGAGAAGCGGCTCCAACTCTTCCTGGCTAGAAATTTTCGTTGTCACTTAGTATATGACCGGAGAAATGAGAAGCACGTTACCCACCCAGAAATCAAAGTTGCCCCATACTCCATGGTCAAGGGTTCTCGAGCCCGGACGTGGGTTCCGTCTGAGATGCATTCAACGTCGAAAAGGTGGCTGGATCATTTGATCATAATTACTTCCGCTTTTCGCTTCATCTGATCGCACTTGAAAAACAAGCTCTGCGAACAAACTACCCATAGGAACTATGGCTGCTGCCGCGATAGTCCTCTCTCCCTCGACTACCCCTGGAGACTACCACAGGATCGTCTCTCCGACACTAACTATCCCAACCGATGTCAGTCAGCCAATCCCAGTCGGTCTCTTATCATGCCAACGTCAGTCCGTTGCGCCAACGTTTTCCTCAATCATTCGGAACTGAGCTTTTGCGTTACACGAAACTTTAGGGGATCCACTGCTTCGTCGGCTCGAGACATTCGTAGCCGATGCCTTCCCTCTCCAGGCTGACGCACCCACAAAACCGCCGAGGAGGGGCGCCAAAGCACCCCGTTCGGAAGGCGTTGTTTTACAGGTCATTCTCCATGACACCATCATCTTTCCAGAAGGTGGTGGTCAGCCTTCAGATGTAGGATATATATCCGTGGGGTCGGACACGACCCTCGAAGTATCCGAGGCCAAGCGCGTCGGAGGGCATGCTGTCCATTCTATTAGGTTTCCAACCCTAGACGAGTTACAGAAAGCGCAACTTCTCCTTCCCACTGGTGCCAACGTTGTTATGACTCTCGGGGATGACGGTTACCGAAGGCGTCTGGACCACGTAAGCAATCCCCCTCACGAACTTCCCCGGTTTTTACCCTCGTTTCTTATGTAGATGACACTTCACACGTCTCAACACCTCCTTTCTGCGATTTTAGAACAGCGCCTTCAACTTCCCACACTCTCTTGGTCGCTCACAGCTTACCCCTCCCCGTGCTACGTCGAAATTCCCCGTGGGCTGACCACCGAAGAGGTGTCTCTGATCCAGAACGAAGCAAACGTCCTCGTTTTTGAGGGTCGGAGGGTATATGTCGAGGTCGAGGAACTCCATGCCGATAACATCCCCGGGGTCGCCAAACCGGAGAACGGGAGATCGACAGGGAAGGCCCTCCCATCTGACTACACAGGCGGTGTGAAACGGACTGTAGTAATCGATGGTGTGGATCGTAACCCGTAAGCCACCCAAAGGATCAAACCGCCACGCGACTCAGGAGTACTCCTCTGCAGATGCTGCGGAACGCATATGCCGAGTCTTCATAACCTCCAACTGTTTTTGCTGCCGCACACGGAGGCTCTTTCTCGCTCCTCGACGGCCTCGGCTCGGCTATACTTCCTTGCGGGCCCGCGCTTGATCGCCTACCTGACTTCGACTCACAACCAAATTACGCAAGCTTCGTCCATTCTTAGCTGCGGGGGACCTCAGGTTCCCGATCGAGTTTCGCAAGTGGTTGAGGAGCGTAAAGCCGCAGAGAAGCGCGTTTCTGATCTCGAATCACGCCTGGTCTCGATCGTAGCGAAGGAATTGTTCCATTCGGTAACTGAGGCAAACGAAGAGAGGGTTTCAGCGCACGTCCACCGGATCGATGACCCCCTGGTGTTTCTCACCGCTATCGGTTCAGAGTTCACCAAGCTCTGGACTGCCTCCGAACACGCCTCGAAACAGTATCTGATTGTGTTTACATCCTCGCCCATTTCGCAAACGGCCACGAGCACGACACTGATACTTGTGATTGGTTCAGAGGATGCTAGTGTCAAGGAAATTGGAGAGACCTTGAAGTTCAAGCTGCAAGTCAAAGGTGGAGGCAAAGGTCCACGGTGGAGTGGGAAGTGGGTAGGTGTGTGGAAGCCTGGCAAAGAGGGAGAGTTGGTTAGTAAGGCGGTGAGAGGGATTCCCATCTAGAGGTTAAACGCCGCCCAAAGTCTGTAACTAAAGCGGTGCATCTGCGTGCGGCCCGCAGCCACGCCCCGTTTACCCATCGCCCACATTGCATTACGATTGCGATAAATTCGCCCCGTATGTCGAAACTCCGGGAATGAACGAGCCATAGGGTGAGATGCCGACCATGCCACGGGTTCTAATCTTGTCAGTACATCCAGTAGTCGTGTGCCCACGGTCGTGCATCGTCTACCTCAGGGATAACGATGAGTTTGTGGGTCCCTGAGACAAGCATCGCAGCCGGCCCCGAACGCATAAAAAGTTGAGATAATGGCGGAGGATGAATCCGAAACACCCTGTACTTACCCGGGCTGGACGAGGATTCCCTCCTCATCCATTCGTCCTGAAAGATGCATCCCCGGCTCCGACAGGAGGATGGTTTGTCCGGGGTGAAACGTATCGACCTCCCTGCTCACGAAGTACACCACGCCGATCTTCCCGACCTGCTTAGCCGACTTCTTTATCGATCAGCCTGGCGGTCGATCTCGGTCCAGGTTCTCTACCCTTCCCCTTTTTTTCAGGTTTAACAGTTCCCCCGGTTCTGTGGTTCTACGGTGACATCGCAACACTTTACAGTTTCTTTGCCACATTGAACGTGCCCTGATGCAAGAAGACCGTCGCGTTCTTGATTGTGGTTACCCTAAATCCTTTCTCTCCGGTAACGAGTTCAAGTTCACACACTTGCCGCTCCTTTCTCACAGTCTCCTCTTGGGCTTGGTTCAGAGATTACAAACGAAAGGGACGAGCAGGCTCGCCGTATATGTGACACTTGCCGCTGACGCTCGTGCGGCAGGGGAGAATATGCTCGGTCTTGGCCCTGGGTCATTCCATTGTGTATGGGTGCCTAAACACCTACTGTGGGAATGGCCAATGGACGGTGCCGCCCGTTTGTTGTGTATGTTCAAGACGGTAACATGCTGTCGAAATGCACGACATTGTGCTGTATGTGGATGACGAAATACCAGATCATCTTTCAGTTCTCCGTAATGACTGCAGGTCCCGCCTTTTGACAATGAGTCCCCGCTCACATACCCATGCTTGAACGGGCCCATGCCAGGTTCCGATGGATCGCGAGTCGACTTCGTTAAACGTCGTCAACTCCAACTCGGCAACGACATATGAGAGAAAATCTCGACGAAGTTCCGTAGCTCGCCTCTGTGACATAACTTGCCACATAACTTGTACATTGTAACATCTGCACGTACCGTAAGCATTACCCGGGCATATGGCAGTATGGTACGATCTTCAAGTTGCTATGCGCGTACCGGGCGACGCCAATAAAGGGAAAAAATCGCGAAGGGGACAAAGTTTTCGAAAACGGTTGCAATCTCAAAGGTGGGGTGGAGTCGGGGACTAACGCCCCGGCGCGGCTACGATATGGTGTACTCTGCAAAGCGCTCATGGTGTGACCCTCGCAACGGGATCGGTCTTCGCCGCCTTTATGGTTCGGGCCATCCGTCGTCACTACCGCGACACATACACAACTCAACAGGGCAAGAGTCCGGCAGGTCCAATATCAGTCATCCTGACCGCGTTCCGAACGTGTTCTACATCTTCGTTCGGACCAAAGCCGGTCGGCGCAACAGATGGATCCAATGTCGTATGTCCACCACCGAATTGATTATCAGCTTATTATAAAGATTGTCGCGTAAGCTGTCCTTCCCAGGCGACACGAGGCTAGGCGGGGTGAGTGGTGAGTTAATTAAGAACTCACCCACAGGTGTCGGATGCCTCAGGCATGTTGTTAACGACCTCTACAAGCCAGATATACGCAAGATTGGCGCGCGGCGAATAGCTTGAAACCGACTCGGAGGATACCACGCGAACGAACCCATGGTGAGTGTTCCTTCGAGTTAATGGTATCTCATTTCAAACCGGGACCATCAATCTTCTCTCAACTTCGGGGTGCGTCTGGAAATCTGAAGCGAACCCATAGATCACTCGAATTTGTCGGTAATCCTCGCTGATGGCCTTCATGGTAATACCCGCCCCTGGCACTGTTCCTTTCGGGCGATGAAGAGGTTTGAGCATATGGTGGAGGTGGAGAAGGAAGTATATAACTGGCTCCCAAAATGCCCCGCACTCTCTGGAACCCTTTCCTACTCTCGTCCCCCTCTGCCGCGCGTTCCCAACCCCCCTGGGTGTAATATTACTGTGACCTTGCCATGGAGAAATTATCCATCACTAGCGCCTCCAGGGGGTCCGACACCGATGAAAAGGACATCTTTGTTGACGTATGGCCGATCCATTCCTGTTTATACCTCGGCCTGACAATGTCTATTTGTCATGATCACAGGAAGTGTTGGCCTCTGACATCCAGGCTTTTGGCCCGGAAATCATTGAGGCTATAGAGTATGCCAGGACTATGTCTACTAAGGACGTTTTTGATGTGATCGATCACATTCTCGAGGAGGTGGAGTTCCTCATCTCATGCCCCACCTAACAATGACTGATACACCTGTTAACAGTACGACGATGACCCTGTCAGTATCCTTGTGCGTCTTGGAACCCGTACCGATACTGAGCGATTTCACAGAACTTCCCTCCCCGTATTCTCGAGGCTTGCACACGGTGCAAGTACGATGAGGAGCTGAGGAGCGACCCCATCGAGTACCAGAGGGTTTATCAGGAACTCAAGGTTGAGGCCGCCCTCACCATCGTCGTAAGTGTCAAGCTGGTTCTTGCAGTGTACACCAAGGTCTGATGCGACCCTTACAGAACTCTCCCTATGCCGAGGTCCGCGCTGTCGTCGACAACCACGATGACGTCAATATGGCTGCCAGCACATTTCGTTCCTGGGTCATCGGCACCCTCTTCGTCGGTGCTGGTTCCTTCATCAACCAGTTCTTCAGCCTTCGCTTCCCTGGTATCAATGTTGGTGCCAACGTCGCCCAACTGCTGTGAGTTTCGCCCGCTCTAATTCATCGCGAACGGTGACTGACGGGCAATCCCATGCAGCGCTTTCCCAGTCGGTAAATTCATGGAAAAGGTCCTTCCGACCCGTCGATTTACCACCTTCGGATACACCTGGAGTTTTAACCCCGGAGCGTTCAACATGAAGGAGCATATGGTAATCACCATCATGGCTAACGCCGGTTTTACTTCCCCATATACCGCCAATGTGAGTTCTCCCGGTGATTGTTATTCTCTTGGACCACCTTGACGCTGGATGCGCCAGATCGTCCTTGTGCAATACCTCCCCATCTACTTCAATCAATCATGGGCCAGTGACTTCGGTTACCAAAGTGAGCCCGATGCCGCAATTGACCTGGGGTTCCATATTCTCACCATGGAACTTTAGTTCTTATCGCTCTTTCAACCAACTTTATTGGATACGGCCTCGCTGGTCTCACCAGGCGATTCCTTGTGTACCCATCTCGCGCCATTTGGCCATCCAACTTGGCCACTATCGCATTGAACGTGAGCGACAGCACTCATCGGTGTCCTCGATAATATCTAACCACGCAATCGTCATAGCGTGCCTTCCATGCTGAGACTAACTATCCCGTTAATGGCTGGACCATCTCGAGGATGAGGTGGTTCCTATACTGCTTCGGCGCCATGTTTGTCTACTTCTGGTTCCCCAACTATCTCGTCCAGGTTATGTCCTATTTCAACTGGATTACCTGGATTGCCCCGGATAATGTCATCTTGGCTGCGGTTACTGGCAGCCGTGGCGGTCTTGGCCTCAACCCCATCCCCACATGGGACTGGAATCAATTTGCCTCCGATAGAGACCCCCTCGTCGACCCCTTCTGGAGTATCTTTAACAGTTTCCTTGGCTCGCTCATCACCGCCCCTATCGTCTTCGCGATTTGGTATACCAACACCTGGAATACCGCTTACCTCCCTATCAACGATAACCACGTTTGGGCCAACACCGGTACCCGTTACAATGTCTCGAAAGTTGTCAACGAGGATTCCATGTTCCACGAGGAGGGTTACAAGGCTTACTCTCCGGCTTACCTCACCGCTAGCAACACCCTCATCTACGGCGTGTGGTTCGCCGTTTACACCGCTACCATCACCCATACCATCCTCTACCACCGTCGCGAGATTGGTGCTGGTTTCAAGAACTTGATTGGCCGCAGGTCTGCCTTTGCCGGCAGCAGGGACGTCCACACTCGCCTCATGGGGAACTACCGTGAGGTTCCTGAGTACGTTTACTTTGTTGTCCTCCTCGCCTCGATCGTCTTGGGTGCTGCCGGTACGGGTGCTTTCCCAACCCACACTACTCCTGCCGTCGTTTTGTATGGTGGTATGTGTCATTCTATTCCGGTTTATATTTTGTCACTCACCAAACCCTACAGTTCTCCTCGCTGTAATCTTCTGTGTTCCTTGCGGTATCATCATGTCCATCACGAACGTCGAGATCACCTTGAACGTTGTTGCCGAACTTTTCGGAGGTCTCTGGTTCCCTGGCAACGCCACCGCCATGAATTACTTCAAGACTTACGGGCATATCACGACCTCGCACACTCTCCACTTTGCTCAAGATCTCAAGCTCGCCCACTACATGCACATCGCTCCGTGGGTCACCTTCAACTGCCAGATGTGGGCGACTTTCGTCTCCACCTTCGTCTGTACCGCCATCCTCAACTACCAGATGACCCAGATCCCCGGCATCTGCACGCCCAAGCAGAAGGATCGCTTCACTTGCTCTAGAGGCAACTCGTTTTTCACCGCTTCCGTCCTTTGGGGTACTCTCGGTCCCAAGAAGATGTTCGGTGCAGGTGCCATCTACAACAACCTCTTGTGGTGTTTCCTCATCGGCGCAGTTTTGCCCGTTCCTTTCTATTTCCTTCGCAAGAAGTTCAAGATTTTCGCCTCCTTCCACGCCCCGATCTTCTTGTTTGGTGGACTCATCTGGGCTCCCTCAAACTTGTCTCACGTTTGGCCCGCTATCCCTGTCGCCTTCGCCTTCAACTACTACATCAGGAGGCATTTCTTGGGCTGGTGGTCCAAGTACAACTAGTGAGTGACCTCCATTACGCCTGATCGTTAATTTCGTATTGATAAACTCCCTCAGTATCACCGCTTCTGCCTTCTCCTGCGCCATCGCTGTTTGTGGCTTGGTCATCTTCTTCGCCCTGCAAAAACAGGGTATTGAGCTTGAATGGAGCGGCAACAGCATCTTCGATGCGGGTGTTGATGGCAGCGGCCCCATCCTCAAGAAGTTGGCCAAGGGAGCGCACTTCGGCCCTGGTCCTGGCGAGTTTTAATTGTATACCATCGTAGCGTATGCCATCCCCCGCACTGTTCCCTCCTGTCTTTCACCGTCTCATTGCGCTCTTTCTATTGATCACCCTCTCTTTTACTTTGTTTGTACGGGTAAACGGAGCCGCGCTCTAATACACACACTCCATATGGATTTTTCATCTATCTTCTTCGCGAAATGAGTCTGAGGACGGTTCGTCGTAGGAGGTCATGAGGTTTCACACTCGGCAGCATTTACGGGTCTCATTCAAATCATTCGTGCGATGGGTGATGAGAACTGTGTGCGATACCATGCGGATCGCGCGCGCGAATTTCTGGATCCTCGAGAGTGTCCGCGTGGTCGCGCTGTCTTCTTTGTTTCAAATGAAGAACTTCCTCCCCCCCCCCCGGGAGAATGCCTCAAGGTTACCCGTCGCGGGAACGATGGGTACGATTCGGTGGTTTCGCGTGAGATTAGATTTCCCTTCCGTATCATCCATAAGGACCTCCGGAACAATGGTTCTCTCGATGCACCTCGATTGGATCAGCCTGGTGACGACGAAGATCCGGGGCTGCCGCGATGTTCTGAATCGAACGGGGGTGGGATAGTGACGATCAGACGGATAAAGTACACTACCTGAATCGCCACATTGTATATTCCGCCCTGACACCCCTATCGGAAGAGGCACGCCGAAGTTGAGGCCATCAGTAAAGTAGCCTCCAGCTTATTTGCGACAGCCCCATGCCATTTGGACCCCCTAGATTTTATAAATTTTTGACCTACATTATACAATGGACAAATAATCGAGAAAAGCGGTAAATAAGGTGAGAAAAGCGAGAAAAAAATTTGCCCGCCACGTTTACTGATGGCCCCGCCTTGTCGTTGATAGGTAACGGCCTCCCCGGAAAACCCACGATACACTCAACCGCTGGTCCATTTTAACCAGAGACCCCAGGCGGATGAAACGAGCGCAGGGACATAGAAGCCCAGATGGAATAGTCCAATCAACACTGTGGGAAAGGTTAGTACTGATCGCCAGTACAAAAAGTTCAGCAGTACTGGGTGACTATCCATAAGGTTTTATCCATGTATAAGCGAATATCGAGAGCCTTTTAAGGGAACTGTCAGGACCCCGTCCATTGCGTCGGGTCATGGATATTGTCTCCAAACCGCGCATCTGGAGTCCCAGCGCTACGGCCGTTTCCCAAGTTACGGGTTCGGGAAAGACTGCGGTATCATCTACTTCAACCGTACTGTATGCTGGCGTTTACCTCGACGCGTGACTGTCCAGTCCCACTGGTGCACGCGAGGTGGAAGTTCTCGAAAATTGAGGAGTAAACCTCGCTTAATGGAACCCTTCTACGGCAGAAATAATATTATCTAGGCTTATGGATAGTCACCCACTGACGGTGGATTTTTTTGTACTGTGGGAATTTAGGCGCTAAAATGCGTCAGTACTGCAGGTACTGAGAACGACCCAATAGTGACTGAAGATTTGTACTGATTTGTCAGTACTAGCCTTTCCCGCAGTGCAAACGCCAACTTGGGGAAGGGAGAATGTGGATATAGTTTGGAGAGTTGTTATACCTACATCAAGGCGCTATGGCTGAGTGGTTAAAGCGACAGACTAGAATTCGATCGTTCAGATCGGGTCAGTGATCTGTTCCGGTTTCCGGGCGCAGGTTCGAATCCTGCTGGCGTCGTCCTTTTTTCCTCCTCTCCTCGAGGTGCCTTCCCCCGCGTTTTGCCGCCATGGGGGACTTAACGTTATCGAAACAGAAAAACTCCAAAATCAAGCGGGCATTAAAGGTCAGCTTCATCGGCCAAAATGATCGAGTTGACAGGAAATCCGGGATTCAAACCTGAGCGCGATCCATGAAGTTGACCTTTGGGAGGGACAATGGGGGCCTAACCCTGAGACTTCCCCGTTTCAATCGCTCGAGTGTCTTTCGTCTCGATCCGGTGATACACAGGGGCCACATAACGATTAGGCAACTAGGAAACAAGAGCGGACCTGGATTTACTACGGGGAATAAGTTATTTACGCGACTAAGCCTTGCAAAGCAGACGTGAGGGAAAACCCGGAGTGCTCGATCATACAAGCAAAACCCGGAAGGAGAACAAAGAGCGTAATGGCGAAAATACCCACGAGAGGGGAGAAGAGGGAAACGAGGGTCAGATGCATGAGGACGGAGAGCTATGATGTTGCGAGTGAGTTGGCGGGATTGCGGATTATGAGGGTAGATCATGCGTAGAGCAAAGTTAAGGGGGAAGGACCGGTGAGGTCCCTTCGAAAACAAGAGAAAGCAAAAAGACAAAGTGAGGGAAACGATAAGCAAGAGCGGCAGGTTGGGACCCCAACACAACAAATGTAACACAACTGTCCGAGCGTTGAATCGGCAGTGAGAGCGAGAGGACAGCTCGGAGTTGTTATGAGAACCCTCTGATTCCAAGAACCCTCCTGACGTCACCAGTGAACCTCAGCGAGTCCAGGACTGGGAGGAGTTCGAGGAGGGCCTCGTCATGGGGATCGTGTGTCCATCCTTCGATTGGGATCCCATTTGCTGCGTCACAAACACCTCAGCACCTCATCTACACCCGAAACACCGGACTCCGTACCTTCATTACGGTTGTAGCTGATCGGCGAGTTATCAACCAGACAGATTTTAGCCAGATCAGCCTCTACTATAGTAAGGTCTTTGGTATATGAGCCATTGGGTAACTGTGTGCAAGACTAACCCAATCTGACGTCAGAAACCATTTCTCATGGTTTGCTGCTGCGCAACTCACCTCGCGGAAGAAACGTTTACCCAGGATACCCCTTCCAGCATCTAGCCAATCTATGACGGGGTCTGCATACTCCTGCATCGATGCGGTGAAAATCACGAGCGTGTACCAAGTCGAGACCTTCGCGGGACAGTGAGCCATGCAGGCCCCGTGCGCGACCACGGGGACGTACCTTGCGTAGGAAATAATCCACGAACGGACGTTTGTAGACATGGTACGTTGTGCTTTTACCACCAAACACGACCTCGACGGTGTGAGAATTACCCAGGGAGCCTCTCCGAAACGCCTTCAGACCGAAGAGGCTCGAGGGAGAATGCGAAAAGTTGGCGAACGGTCGAGAAGTCGAGTGAATCAGGGTCTCGTCGAGATCGAGAACCAGAGTCTTCTGGAAGTGAAACGGGGTGGGCCGAGGGGGCTGGTGTGAAATCGGGGGTGGCGTCGGTGTTAACCTCATCGGACTGGAAGACTCCTTGTCCGGTGTTCTGATCAGTTTATCACTACCGGCGTTCACGGAGGGCGATATCAACGACTCTGGATGCAGGTCTTGGACCTCGTACTGTTGCAAAAGACTCGATTTGTGTCTCCGACGGATGACGATACCTTCCTCGCCACTGTCATCGTCCAGGTCGATGCTTCCTTCGGACCCGGCAACTTCCTGAGGAACCGACTCAGAATCCGCCTCGATTTCCGGTTCCGGAACAGAATGGCGGGCCCGAATCGATAAAGATCTCCAGGCGTTCCGAACGAGGGTCCATAAGGCGAGCAAGACACGCACGAACGCGAGCTGACTGATAAGGTCCGGGGACGATTTCGGGTGGACCTGTTGGGAGGTGGATGGGGACATTGGGGATTGGGACGAGGGGACAAAAGGTCCGACAGGTGTCTGTTCCGTTGGGGATTGGGGTGTCGGGATTGGAACAGTGGACGAGGCGGGGGCGTCGAGGAGACGAAAGGTAGCAGATATCCTGCGCGACTGACGCATCGGTGGACGAGGGGGGTGGAGAGAAGAAGGAAGAGAAGCCCGGCGGGGAGAGTTGTGGGAAGGTCCTGGCGACGAGACGGACCGCGGGCGGTTGGAAGAGGAGGATGCGGCGGAAAAGGACGTGGAGGCGACGATTGCGTCGAACTGGCGAGATAGATAAGACAAGGAGTTCATCGCGGTTCTGTGGACTGTATGTCGAGAGAGGGAGGAAGAACGTGCGAGAGGTGCAAGAAGTAGAGGTGGCTGAAGTGTGCCTAAGTAACCAGTAAACGTGATTGGTTTTCGCCGCTGATCGAGCCCGTGTCCCACAACGTGTCTCTAACGAATTCAAATTCATTACATGCGATAAGAAAGCGTACACGAGAGGGACGAGCCGTACGACCACTACAAAAGGGATAAGAAAAACAAAATGAGCCCCCGAACAACGACGTCACATCGCCAGCTCGGCTTGTAATTGCTTCAGCATCGCATCCTCGTCCATCTCCGCCGTGTTCTTGACTGCAAATAACGATCAGCACACCTCGTCGCGGTCACCAACACACCAAGAACCTACCCTCTGTAGTCTTCGTAGCGCCCGGTGGCAGGTGTATTGGTGCGGGCTCCGCACCCTTCAACATATCGTTCAGCTGGTCTTGTTCGAGGTCGTCCAGCTCCTTCTTCAGCTCATCCTAAAAACGACGAGTGTGAATCCCGACATAACGGGGGATCCGCAAAGAAGCAACGCACCTCATCAAGATCAGCACCGATGGGTCCAGTCGAAATCTGTTCCTGGATCTCAGCCGCAAGTTGCGTCTGCTCCTGGATGTCCGCCATAGTCTTGTCGACCTTGTCAATTGAGCTAGACATTCATATGTGAGCGGTCGCATCCCGGCATGATCAAGGAAGGAACGCACAGATTCCCGTGGATGTGTTTCAGAGCATCGGCCGCCCTCTTCATCGCGGTCATAGTCTCCTGGTTCATCTTCGCAGACTCGAGCGTATTCACATTCATCTCCAGTTGGAATCTCGTTCCTTGCAGTTTCTCCAGCTCGTTCTCCAGCATCTTCTTCCGCTTCAACGCAGCGAGAGAAGCTACACACCCATGCGCATCGGAACAAAGCAATAGTATAATGAGACCCGATGCACAGCAGCTACTTAGATCTTGAGAGGTCTGGATAGACATACCGGTCTTGTTCGTTACGGCGTTAGCCTTGGCCTTGGCCAACTCCTCCTCAACCTTCTTCTGTGTATACTCCTCCTTCTTCTCAATCATCTGCAGCTGCTGACGCAAGCCAACAATCGCATCCCTCGACACCTGTTGCGTATCCTTTCGTCCCCAGAGCGAACTCATGAAACCGGCCATATCGTTTATCCGTTTATCGATGATTGAGCGTGTCACGTAGAGTATCGCGCCGTGCGAAAGGTTGGGTAAAAGGGTCAGAGCACCAGTTCCGCTGGTTGCGGAAGGGGATATAAGCGTAGATGACGAAAGAGGACAGAGATCCCCTCGGAAGGATCGCAGCACGCAGGGAGTGATAGAGTCACACTTGTCACACGACAAAATTCACCAGTTCCCACCTCTCAGCATTTGGGTCCACGTACAGTATTTAGGGTATATTGTGTATAGAAGGGGAATAGGAGAATATAGGGTAGGCAAGGCAAACAGCCACAGGTATACCCAGCACTGTGTGGAAAGCGAGAGTTCTGTCGGTCACTGGTCTTTCTTCTCGTCTTCATCCTCACTAGCGGTAGATCAGGTAAGTATGCGCCCCGAAAGGATGGTAATATGAACCGGACATACTCTTCATCATCGCTCCGAGCATCCTCCGCTCCTCGTCCAGTTATAACCCTGTAAGCGACCCTCAAAATCGTAAAGAACCAGACCAGTTGAAGCACCTAACGCGGGAACGTTAGTTAGGTCCCAAACATACTACAAAGGGGGAACAGAACGAACTTGTAGAAGGCCCAATAAAACAAGGAAGCCAATGTAGATGTTGGTCGTCAGGTAGTGACCATTCGCCGGATCCCATTTAAAGGGGATGTAACGCGGAATGTCCACGTACGTTGACACGAATGCGAGCATGAATAAGATATGCCTGGTGATGAACCAGACGACCATGAAAAGGCCAAACATTATATCACAGCTCAGAGTACCCCCCATGTACTTGGTCATCTTGGCCGCCTGTGTTGGGGCACGTGCATCAGCAAGAGAGGGCGAGAAGCACGGCGAGCAAAGCGCATATATGCACTGAAAACGCACCGGAAGTAGAACATCGCACACATCCATGAGGATCATGATGAAACATCCGACCCTGGTAAAGTTCCAGGCGTACGAGAGGAACATGAGAGCGATCGCGACGAAGTGGTGTGTCATCATCTGGACGTGATCCTTCCTCCTCGCCTCGGCGGTCAAAATAAATATCCCGTGGATGTAGAATGCAGTCTCGTTGAGGTAGTAGAACTTGACGGGCCCAGGTAATGGGTAATGGTAACTAGGGTATCCGGACCAGGTACCCTCCCCAAGAGACAACATTTTCGTCGGGAATTTGTAGTGGACGTACTTTCAAACAGAATCGAATCAGTTGGCATGTCTGAGGTGAGAAAAACTCACAAATCCAAATCCACACTGGAAGGAATAACACAGTAGCGCCCACCCCTGCTCCGCGAACCTCAAGACGCTTCTATGCATCCTCCTCTTTTCCATAGTGGTGAAGGTAATCTCGCGGACGTGTCCATTAGTTTGACGGCCGTTCGCCACCCCATTCGAGACCAACTTGGCTTTTAGCGATGGTGACGACGAACCCCCGTTCTTGCTGGCCGCGAGCTTTTTGACCCTCAAGTCCTTGGACAGCTTCCACCGCGCAAATGGTTCAAACACGTATAGCCGAGCCAGATCGCGGAAAACGGCCATGGCTGCGATCAAACCCACGATCGTGCAGATGTCGAACCATCCCGTCCCAAAATACTGTGAGTCGTGGAAAGAGTCGGTCTTGGGAGGTGGATCCGTTGGATACGACAGAGAGAAAAACGGAATGATGTATGGGGGGACCCATGACAGGGCTCTGTTGGTGTTCATTGTGACCAGGTGTGTCCTTGCTGTCCGGCTGGGTTTCTCTTTCTAGGAACGGAGGTCGACCTTGCGAGTAGCTGTTTCACAGTGGAGGGGGGGGTGCCCTCAGACAACGCTGCAGACCGGTTGACGGAGGGTACAGCCACCGGGTGGTAATGTGGAGGAGAGGGGCGAAGGGTGGACCGTTTGGACGCGCGGAATGCTCGGTTAACTGATCGCGCCATGAAAAAAGGCATTTGTATTCTTCGACGTGTCCGGGCTAGCGCACGTGTATCATCCGCTTTCGACTAACCGTGGGAAAACCCTTGTTATCCCCCTTCGTGGTCCTCGCTACACCCGACTTTTGCATCGAAACTTTGACCCGTCAGTACTTCAGCTCGGCACCATCAAGACCGGAAGCACACGAACGAAGGGATTTAGGTGCTCACGAGACGATGGCCAAGCGAAAGATAACCATCTGACGACGGTTCATCGGATGAAGTCGTTGGTTTCGGATGGGCCCAGGAACAGACGCAAATGAAACAGGAGACTTGTACACATCCGAGCGGAAGCAACTCGCTGAAGCGGTCAGCACAAGGTGCGGCACGCTGAACTGAGTCCAAGCCAAGAATCCGAAGAGATTACCCTGAGAGCACCTGGATAGGCGTCACGACTGATGTTTCCAAGTACCGGAAATTCCATGACCGGGATCACCATAGGCAGTAACGGTCAACGTTTGACACCGCACTCGAACGGTGGGTGCCTCAGGGATAATCGATAAACGTTCATCCCTCGGACAACCAGAGATATTTCGACGATGGATGTTCCCTGAGGATCACAAATTAGGTTAATGCGACGTCGACGATGCTTCTAAATCCGTGCTACGTAGAAATCCGTGACTGTCGCAGAGCGACGATAAGACCGAGTTTGCGGAGTGTTCGACGTCGATACTCAAGATGCAATTCAGCCACAGCAGGGTGAGAGTAGGAACTTCTAACCGTGAGAACTCCAGCATCTGTAATCCGACTACAAACACTCATCCCCCTCGCCTCAACCCGTCAAAATGGACCCGGCCGTCCAACCCAACACGACGCTCTACATCAACAATCTGAACGACAAGATCAACAAAGAAGAGTTACGCACCCAGCTCTACGCACTTTTCGCGACGCACGGGAAGGTGATCGATGTCGTCGCGACCAAGAACCCCAAGATGCGCGGTCAAGCGTTCTTGGTCTTTGCGGATTTGGCGGGGGCGACGGCTGCGATGAGGGCTTGCGCAGGTATGACGTTCTACGATAAACCGCTGGTGAGGGATTGCCAGCCAATCAGTGTCGTATTTCAGGTTGATCCAACCAGGTTCCCACTCTCTTTTTCTACCACACCATTTTCGAACCTCCATTGAACGGCTGATTTTGGTCTGTTGGTCTTAACCCTACCCGGGTCGTTTGGGATCTGGGACAATAGCGGATATCATACGCTAAGACCAAATCTCACGCAACCTTGAAAAGGGAGGATCCAAACTTTGTTCCTCCCAATGCCGCACACGCAGGTGCTCTCTCCGAGTTCAACTCCAAGTTCGCGAGGGAGGTGTCAATATCCGAGAAACGGCCGAGGGATGATGATGGTCCTGCCGGACGTGAGGCAAAGAGGGAGAAACAGCAGGATAGCGATGAGGAGATGGAGCTCGAGGATGAAGATGATGAACCCGCTCCCGCTACCAAAGGTCCGTCCGTGTGTCCTCATTTTTCGACTGGTACTGAAGTCACACAGGCACAGTTTCCTCAACAACACAGCAAGCCTCTGCGCGGTTACTTTGTACAAACTTGCCACAAGAAGTGACAGACGATGTTCTGTCCGCCCTGTTCCAGCAGTGCGTTCCCTTCTTTCGATGCATCCCCCGTGCCTTTGTCAACCACTCCCTGGATCAGATACCGGGGACTGCAATCTGTTCAAGTCGCTGCATCCCCAACCCCCAATGCCGCCGGTCAGCCCGTCAAAGTGGCACAAATTTTATACGAGACGCCACAACTGGCTGGAGTGGCCAAAGAAAACTTGGACGGGTCTACCTTGAAAAAGGGTTGGGTCATGTCCGTCTCATATATTTGATCTCTTTACGCTCTGTGACTTTCCTGGTGTCAAATCGTTCCATTGTTTTGCACCCTGAGAATACGATGGTCGGTGATTTACACGAGGAGGGTATGTACATGGCTTCGGTGCGTCGTCGAGTAAATGGAGTGGTACGATCTTTATCGGCCCTTGTCTTCCGCGAGGATCGCATCGTTCAGCTCGTCAAGAGGTGCGAGCTCTTTCTTGTCAACGAGGTCGAACTGTTCGAAATCAGCCAAGTCACTAATCTGATTATTTTCACTACGAACCTCATGCACGAACAAGAAGAAGTGTCGGTAACTCGTGTTTAGGTGCGCTAGCGGATTGATCAGCTTAAAGTACATACACCAAAGGGCCTATCCACGAACCCTCAATACCAAGGGCACAAATCTGGTCAAAGTGGTTGCTGTACAAGTGAGCATAGACACGGAAGAGCCGTCTGAAGATCGTCCTAACGGTATCCCTAAAGTTCTTCGGGAAAGGAGCGCCTGAACGTGAGACCATAAGTAACGTAACGAACCTCACAATGAAACTGCGCACCGATCTGGTTAGGGAAGTGCTCTTCGTTATCGAGGAGGCTTTGAGCCCAGTTCATCAGCGTGTCGACGTATTCCGGCGCGGACAGCTTCGTGGGGCGCTTGTACTTTACACCGTCCTCCCATAGATATTCGTACCTGCCCAGACTATGGTAAACACGCCAATCACGCACCACCTCTCAGAGGGATACCTTGGACCAGCAGACATGATCGGACACTGCGACGATTGCGAGGGGAGATTCGATGAGGCAGATCTAAGGCACGGGCAACACCGAACGTGGACGGACCTCTTGGGGGGTGCAAAACTCAGTAATTGTGCCATAAAGCATATTCAGGTGGTTGAAGAAATCGACGGCTACCCAACGGAGATGGGTGAATGGATAGACGGTGAGAGATTAGATATGGGTAACCCACCGTGCACGGCCAACCACTCGTTCGTATCTTCGCCATCGGGCAACTGAACAGCCAATCGCAGGTTACCAGAGCCCTATACACATCCAGAGCTCAACCCGAGCACACATTGTGGCCCAAAGAACGCCAACATACGAGGGTGGCTTCAGCGTACTTTCGCAGCTGATACTGTTTCGTCCCTTCTGGGATGTCCTTCCTAGGTTTAAAAGTACGAGTCTTTCCTCTGGAGAAAAGCCAGTGAGCGGTGTGTAGGTTGCGATGAGTTGCGAGCCTTACAAGCCGAAGAATGCAGACATCTTGAAAAGGTTGTTTGATGGGTTTGGCACTTCCTCCAAGTCGAGCGGCTCCACCACGTGAGTCGCCCGATCAACGGAAATTGCCGCTCTAGGACCACGCTGCAAGACTCGAGTCCAACGGTTTTGACCAGAGTCGGCGGGAAATCCATAGAATCTAGTAGGATGATTCAGAACAATTCTCGAGTGGAATTATTGTGTGCAGTAGCGGGTCTGCCTGACTGAGCATTTAGATTACTTTGAGTACAACGTATCTCGTGGGCTGGACATAATAACCGGAAACGATCCGAGTAAGGACCGTTAGTACGCAGCCATAGCGTCGACTGGTGGGGGGACAGAATTCCCAGTGGTAGGGTACTTTTTATAAGTGTCCAGCCACATTTTCTCTGACCACGGGTGCCGAGCCGACAGGTGCGCGCGAGCGATACGAGGCTCTTCGGGCTGACGGGCTGACGACAAGCAAGCGGCCGGTGACGAGGTGTGTCAATTTACTAGTCTCAATTATCAGGCAGGGCATGGAGTGGGTCTGGCATAAGATCTGGTTGTGGGCGCCAGGGAGCCCCCGGCCGGGTGCAAAGCATTCGTGATGCACACGAGATCGCCCCTCCTGCGAGCGTAACGAGTTAGATCTGCTGGCACATATGCCTACTGAGCGAACCGGGCTGCATCCCTGATACTACCAAGGTGGACTTGAGTAGGTGAGGCTTTCTGAGACCAGACATCGTACATCACAATAGAACTGTTGAATTCCTACATAGGACAGGCACTTGGTAAAACGGCCAGGAAATTTACGCACACTCGTTGTTAGCCTCGAATACTCTATGCTGGTCCAGCGGGGTAACATCTGTGGTTAAACATGATCAGCGGCTCGGACAAGGGCTGAACAAAGGGTCTATATCGCACTTACAGAGCGTGAAACAAAGGGTTGAATAAACTTAGGGGTCGTTCAAATCTCCCTCAGGCGTAGATTTAGCTCGCGCCAGCCGGTGTTGTTCCCATAGATTTCATCCAGCGAAGGGAGGATCCTAAGAAAACTCGTCAGCACCGGCACAACGTCTTCCTCGCTGATTGAATACGGTGCGTCTGCCATAAACAGCGTGAGGGGGCGCTCCGGGGATGAAGGCAAGTCTTCGGGTCGAGGGTCCACCGACACGGACTCGAGGTCGTCGCGAAGATTCGTCGTATTGACATGGAGTTCCAAGTACTCCAAGCTCTTGCAGCGAGTGGAAAGGAAGACGAGGGAGGAGACGGTGGTTCTGCACGAATTGGCGGAACATGCACTTCCGAATATGGCCCTCCTCAAGCGAGGCAATGCAGTCGCAATCTCTGCGACATCATTGTCCGTCAAACTGAAGGCACACCCACCCACACTGGAACAAGGTGAGTCCAGCAACAGTTTAACCAACCCGTGGAACAGCGTGATAGGGTACATGAAAGCAGCATCGACTGAAACATCCGCCCAACATCTCAGAACGGTGAGCTTTTGGCCGGGTGCGTGATTGAATGGTGCGCGGGAGTCCTGCCCTGAGGAGGTGCAACGCCCCGCCGCCCCAAAAAGAGGAAGCCAGTCAAGCGACGCTTCTGTCTGTAGTTCGAGGACTTTGAGTTCGGGGAAGGCATTGGATAGGGAAATTTTGGATATTCTAGCCGGTCCGTTTACCGCATTCCATGTGGTAAGGTTGGGAAGTCGCATGATATGTTGGAGTGCCGCATCTGATAAGGGCGTTGTTACAGACAGCGTCTCGAGAGAGGGTCCGCATCGAAGGACGGTGGAGGAAACGGCGGAGTCCAGACTCGGGCTCATTGCACCAGGAACGCTAAGGTGTAAATGTCGAAGGGGGAGGTTTTCCAGTTCCAGGACCACTAACGTTATGTCCGAAAGGACATCATCCGGGACTTCACCCCCAAGGTACCAGTATTTGAATGAGAACTCCGTCAAGTGGGGGGAGAGAAGAAGGCGATAGAAAGGTAGGGTGTGGGGTTCGGCGGCCCAGGATAAGTCCCGCAGTTCAGGGCACATGATTCCGTTTGGTGAGTTGGCCGATATTAGATGGAGAACCTCTTCTGGAACTGGAACACCTTCAATCAAGTTGAGGCGACGCATCCAGGACGCATATCGTCGGAACTTCCCCCACTCCATCACTGTAGACTAAATACACCGATCAGAAACAATCCAACTAAGAACTGTCGGTACGCACTTGTGGCAGTAGCAACTGAGAGGGGGACAAAATGCCCGTTGGGAGGGTGCTTTTGATAAGAATCTTCAACGACGGTTGCTCTGACCACAGGGTGCTGAGTGCCTGTTCCTCCAAAGCACGACAGGTGCACGCGAGTGATACGAGACTCTGCTGACCGCCAAGGAGCAGGTGGTCGGCGACGAGTTGCGTCAACTCGCTGATCTCGACTATCGGGTGAGGCATGGAAGTGGTTCTGGATCAATATTTGATTGTGGGCGCCGAAGATCAGATCCCCGCGACTGACGCACGGATGGGTTCCGATGGATGCAAACTATGCGCGACACATCCTCCAGCATAACGGGTCGGGTCCCCCAGTACGCGTGTCTACAGCGGGAGTCGGACTACATCCCTGTCAATACCAAAGGGGACTTGAGGAAACAAGCTTTTCCCAGACCAGACACCATCGTGCATTACAGCAGGAGTGTTAAATTTCTACGTAGAACAAGCACCCAGTAGAACGGCTAGAAAAGTAACCCACACCTGTTGTTAGCCTCGCTCTACATCTGCCCAGCGGGGTAATGTCTGTGATCAAAGGCTTGGACACGAGGGCTGAACAAGGGGGGTTGAAATGGCACTTACGAAGCGTAACAGTGTCGGTCGGATGAACTTAGGGTTTCCCACACGCCATCCAGCAATCTTTGGACGAGCCCTTCAGCGAAGCGAATATCCTGCAGCCGAGGAAACCTATCACCACCGGTGTGATGCCTTCCTTACTGATTAAAATCGGTGCCTCTGACATTAGTGGGGGGGTGTCACGCTCCGGGAATGAGGGTGAATCACAGGCCAACACAGACTCAAGGTCGTCGCGAAGGTTCGTCTTATCAAAAAATTATGCCGGGCGGAGGGATGGTACCGATCAACTCGGTGTCCTGTGGTCCCCCACAGGGCGTCGAGTTGGTCCTCGCCATGCCCTCCACCCGACACTCTGCAGAGAGTGGCACGGGTACTCATCAGCGAAGAAAGGAATTGTCTTTGAGCGGCGGGTTCAATTGAAACGTAATATGGGCGCTTTTGTCACCCAGCCACCACCGCGGTGATAACCGAAATGCATTTCTGGGGACTCCAAATATTCACAGCGAGTGGAGAGGGTGAGAGGGGAGGCGACGGTGGTTCGGCATGAATTGGCAGAACACACACGTCCTGATATGGCATCCCTCAAGCGGGGCAACGCAGTCGTAACCTCTGCGATATCATCATCGTCCGTCAAACCACCCGTCCTCACTGGAACAACATGATTCCAACGTGAGGTTAACTAACCGATGGAATCGTATAATATGGGACACGAAAGTGGCATCGAGTGGAACTTCTGTCCAACGATCCAGAACGGTAAGCTTCTGAGCAGGTCCACGATACATCGGCGCCCCGTTCCGAAGAATCGTGACATTGCGGACGCCTCGAAAAGAGGAGGCTATTCAAGCGAAACTCCTGTTTGCAGCTGGAGGAAGTTGAGTTGGGGAGGGCAACGGGCAGAGGCAACTTGAATACTCTGGCTGCCCACCCCCTTCTTGCCATATGATCAGGTTGGGAAGTCGCACAACGTGTTGGACTGCCGCGTTCGACAAGGGCGTTGACACGGGCAGTATCTCGAGAGAGGATCCACAACGAAGGATGGCGGAGGGAACGGCGAAGTCCAGACTCATACTCGTTTTTGCAGGAATGTCAAGGTTTGAATGCCGAAGCGGGAAAGTTTCCAGTTCCAGGATCACTGATGCTTCTGGCCGAAAGAACCTCGCCCGGGACTTCATCCTTAAGAGACGGGGATACCAATGCTAACTCCACCAAGTTGGGGGAGAGAAAAAGGCGATAGAAGGGTGGGGTGTGTAGTTGGGCGGCCCAGATTAATTCCCGCAGTCCGGGGTACATAATTCCGTTTGGTGAGTTGACCGATATCATATGGGGGACCCCTTCTGGAACAATGGAGTCCGGATCCAAGTTGAGCCGAAGCATCCAGGACGCATATCGCCGGAAATTGTCCCACTCTATCATTGCAGGCTAAATACATAGATCAGAAACGATCCGACTAAGGACCGTCAGCACGCGCCTGCGGAAGCAACTGAGAGGGGGACAAGATGCCTGGTGGAATGGCACCTTCGATAAGAGTCTTCAATGACCGTTGCACTGAACACATCTCGAAGTTCGGTTCGAGCCGAGCTTAGAATCGTTCGGGTCAAGGTGATAGAGCATCTTTCTCTGGCGAGCACTATCGTCAAAGCGACGCGGCGCTCGGAGGAGCAGGTTCAACCAGGAAAGAAACGACGACACTCGTGTTGCACAACACGATTACGAAGATTACGCAGGCAGCTGCAGAGATTCTGCGACAATGAAAATATGATCAATTTTACATTTTGTTGCAAACAGGGTAGAAGAAATGAATCTTGGTATGCACGTATACACCCAGCCCACTCAAGCAACCCTCCCTCCATGAGTAACTTTGTGACATTGGAACGCTGAAAACGAAAAAAAAAAGTTCATCGGAGGTCGCTAGCAACAAGACCCTTAACCCGACGAGAAACGAAGCACGAAGTTGATAACGATTGCAACTGGTTGAGAGGTTGGTTAATGTGCAGGGTCATGGGCATAGAGTAACGGGGAGGCATACTGAGCAAGGCGATGCAGAGAATAGTCTATCGGAGATATCAGAATAGAGTCAACACCTGGAAGCAGCGTGTTTAACTCACGGGGCCAATCCTGTCGTCGTACTGTTGCCTCCCTCCGCGGCGGATAGCAGAGGCTCTCCAATGGTAGGTGAACAGAGCATACAACATCACTCCCACAGCTTCAGAGGCAATTTCACGACCCCGGACATGTTCGGAAAGATAACGGCAACATACCGACAATAGAAAACATCGAAGCACTGATCTTTCCGACCTGTTATCGAGATAGGAATGAGTGCCCAGAGGGCGAGAAAGAATGTTTGAGACGAAGGATTCAGACCTTATCACCAAAGTTGAGGAGGCCGACGGCTAGGCCGCCGAGGACGACAGTGAAGTGAAGCCATGAGAGAAAAGTGCGTTCATTTGCAAAAAAGACTTTGGGCTCTACCCTGACCGGGAGGGCGATCCGTTTGGTGGCCGTACGCTGAAGGAGAGGCTGAGTAGACATTCGTCGACGACGGAGAAAGAGACGGAAGGCCGGAGGGGGTGAGCGTTGCCTAGTATCCGGTGGCGGGGGTGTTCTTTCCTGACAGTAAGAGGGGAAGAACTGGGGAAGTTTCGAACTGGTGCACCATTCACCCGGCCAAGGTCATGTGATCGAACGTGTGTCGGCATTCTTCCGAGGCTTTGAATTGAGGTCCCCCGCCGCCGGTGATCTCCGAGAGAGCATCATGGCCAGCATCCAGCCCCCGACGCCTGAGGAAGAAGGTGAGGATCCATCTCCCTGGCTATCGCGTCGTGTGTGGCTGTTTACTCATTCACAGATGCAATCATCCATTCTAGGATCACGAACGACGAAAAGGTCCTCAAAAAGGCCGTGAAACGGTTTCACACTTACGCGTCGGTCGCGTATCCGTTGCACCCCCCTCAAACTCGACCTGAACCCGCGGCTATTGAAGAAGCCAAGGAGCTCTTCAGGGTAGAGCTCGAATCTTTCCATCTCACTCTCAAGAAAGCTGTCCTCGTATGTGAGGCAGAGCGGCGACAAGTCGAACAATATGAACGAGAGAAACAGAGAATAGGTGTGTGGCAGCCGTGCACACGACCCACTTGGGCTAACCCAACTCTCCCAGAGGATGAACGCGAGGCTCTGAAGGGGCAGATTGAACAACTCAAGACGTCCTTGGAAGACGCACAAATTTCGCGTCGTCAGATGATCGAATACGACCTCATTGCTGAGAAAATCAACCAACTGCCGTCCAGGGACGAGCTGCAGCAGTAAGCCCTCCACTGTGAACACTGAAAGCCTCGAACGAACCCGCCTCCTCGATAGATCCATCGATTCTGTCGAGAACGATATTGCGGCGATTCTCTCGGAACACGAGACTCAAGCCCGCCTCGTTCAGGCTCAGAAAACCGCGTTGGATACTATTATCAGCGATATCAGCTCCTTGCGCCTACTTGGAAAAGATCCAGATCTTCCACAAGTAGACACTCCTCGTGAAGACTCCCAGGACCTCCCTGATGACGAAAAATTCACCGAAGAACCCTCCCTCAACCCCTCCGCCAAACCATTCACCCCTTCCCGATTTTCCACCCCAAGTGCAATCCCATCTGTCGCCCAGCGTCAACTGCAATCGAAAGGCCTTTCTTCCGGCGTCTCTTCACCTCTGCTGTCCTCGCCCGTCCCGGTATCGACCAAGGATGACGACGATATCGAGATGGGGGAGTTGGCGGAAGAGCCTGGCGAGGTCAAATCACCAAAGAAGAAGGTGAGGGAAGAATTGGAAGAAGGTGAGGCGAGCGACGGAAGTAGCCCTCTGTCCGCGGTTCCAGACTATGTGTAGATCACTACTTTTCCTCAACGATGGTTGGTTTCTTTCCCTCCGCCAAAACACGCTTGGGAGGGACTTCAACGCTCATGAGGTCCCTCGCACATACGACTTCCTCGCTCCCAAATTCAGCTATAGCCAGCTGTTTGATAGCCTCCATAATGGCCCGAGATGGTTCGTCATTCCCACCTGAGTATCGGGAGGAGAAGTGGTTGAGGAACAGGTTCCCCGCTCCGATGCGTTTCGCAAATCTCCCAGCCATTTGAGGCGTAGAATGGCCTCTCGACTTGGTTCTCTCCTCAACGGACTCGTAGGTATCCTCCGCCTTAGCCCTGCCGTCAACTCCAGGGAGATGGGCGTTCGTCGCTTCGTGAACGATTAAGTCCGCCTCCTTCGCTAACTCTTCTATTGGTGACGGGTCATGCGTATCTCCCAAGATCACGATCTTCCTTCCAGGTTCTCTGGGTGGTCCTTCAAGAACGGTTCCATCCGCGAGTGTCACGGTCCGGCCCTTCTGAATCTCCCTCATCACCTTCATATCCGTCCCGGTGCGCTTGAGATGGGGAATATAAAGTTTCGGATCAACTTTCCCCTGGACCAGGGTTTCGCGCACCACATATCCCACACACGGGACGGAATGAAAGATCGGAGCGGCGGAAACCGATATAACATCGTCCCTGAAGATCTCCCCCCATTTCCCACCAACTTGAGGGATATTTCGACCACCCGGTGACTCGCTAGGATGTAGATCCTGAGACTGGGAAGGAGTTTTCTCCGTTTCGCTCGATGGATCTTCGGGGAACCGGAGCTCGTGGACGATGTATGTACCCTCGAGAAGGGTATACGTAAGCTTTAACCCATTCCTCAAGTAGGCTCTCGTTCCCAGTGGGCCATAGATTTCCAATGGCTGCGGACAAACCGTATTCATAGATCGCAGATATGCAATTGAATACATTGGAATATACCCGTTTCGTTGGCGCTGCTCCCACCCGCGGATCCTCGATGCCTGGGATGGTCCCTCCGTCCCCGTTCATAGCGCTCGCGAGCAGACATAACAGTCCACCGATATGATCACCTGAACGGCCAAATGTTGTTCGGATGATGGGCGCACGGGGACCGGAAAATATTCTCTCACCGTGGAGATGGGTAATGAATATTTTCTCAATCTTGCCCATCTTCACCAGACCCGACTTCATGATCTGATGCTGAGTCGCTTCACCGCAATCGAATAGCCAAACATCTCCGTCGAGCCGTAGAGCCAGCGACGAATGATTCCGCGTCGAAGAAGGCTTGGCAGAAGCTGTTCCCAAGAAGGTGATCCCGAGTAAGGTTATTGGAGCGCGCATCAGGTGAAGATGAAGTTTTGTGGGTGAGTTGTGAATGAGCGCCGAGAGGTTAGATGAGTGAGGGGAGGGAAAAAAAATAACCGATGTAAGTGTCCGTACCAGGATTCGAACCTGGGTCGTCGCGGAATTGCGATACCACAACACGACGATCTAACCACTAATCTATACGGACCGAAGTCTAGATCTATATAGTGCATTTCTGGTCACAAAAGGCCAGAGGATGGATTGATCTCACAGACAATCTCAGAAATCGATGGTGTTATTCCGGCTTCGTCAAAGATCGTTACTTGACGCCATCCCCCGAAGTAACAGTTAATCTTACCCTTCCTTCCTGTGATCTCCAACACGGAACAGCTTCCCATGAGGAGGTGCTCTAAGCAAAACAAAAACAAACCAATGAGAGTGTCCGTACCAGGATTCGAACCTGGGTCGTCGCGGAATTGCGGTACCACAACACGACGATCTAACCACTAATCTATACGGACCGAAGGTCTTACCGTTGATTACCGCTAGGATCGGACGGTAGTTCAGACGCTAGCACTGACACTTGAATGTAATTACAGGACGGAAACGGGTATCGAGGTTCCACTAAAATCGACTAAAATTAAAATACAGCAGCAATGGTTAGCGGAATTGCGCAAACTGCTAGTAATGATGAAGCAAACACAAGCGTGTGTGTATATAACAGGAGAAACGGGGACATGAGAGGGGGGAGGTCACTCCAAGAACCGACTGACGAGCGTCATGAAGCTCTGCCTTTCTTCGAAAAATGGTGTATGGCTAGAATTCTGGAATTTATGGTACGTAACATGGGGCAACTTCTCGGGCCACAGTTGAACGACAAAGTCTTGGATGAAATCCTTCGCGCCGTTAATTACTAAAGTCGGGACCGTGATATCGTGGAGACGGTCAATGATTGTCCAGTTGGATAAGGTGATGCTGCTGTAGCCAGGGGGAAAGTGAAGCTCAATTGGTGGGGTTCATCGATCAAACTTGGGTTGAATGGACCTACGTCTGCTGACTGACGGTGGGATCCTCGAAAAGAGCATCAAACGAAGATATTAACTCGACCGGCCATGGGGATAGCGTGCATCCGTGGACCTGGAAGAATTCTTGAAGGCCCCAACGATACCTCGGTGGGTCCTCCCATCCTGCCATGATTGCCTGTTGCACATCTCCTGGAAACTGCTTGAGGAGTTGAGCCTGGGACTGGGCCGAAAGGCTCTTCTGGGGGCTCGCATCGGTAAGCACCATCCTGCGCAACCCGAAAAATCCTAGGAATGGTGGATGACGGGAGGCGTACTCCGCGGCCAGCATTCCCCCCCAGGAGTGACCGACGATGTCATAGCTGATTGGGGAGAAGAATCTGATAACGTTCTCGAGCTCGGCGACGAACAAGTCAATTGACCAGAACGAAGTCGGCTTTCCTGGGAGACGCGTGGACCGTCCGTTACCGATTTGGTCATATAGGATGACTGGGCGGTTGTTGCCGGCGAGATCTTTTAACGGGTCCATGTAATCATGTGAGAACCCAGGACCGCCATGAAGGACGACGATGGGTCGAGATAGTAGAGAAATGGCCGGCTCGCTATAATAAATGCACCACGTCTGGAAGACCTCGCCGTTGTATCTGAAGGGGATAAAGCCGCCGTGACGTGAGACCGTTGGAGGGGCGGCCCGGGCGAGGGAGGAGAGGGAGGCGAGAAATGTGACAGTGGCAAAGAGGAAGCGACTCATGTCCAGTGAGGTCGTTGTTGCCTCGAGAGTCTGGCCTGGGCGAAAAGTGAATTTGGCACCAGACCTACATGCTTTTCTATACACCGGGAATGGAACCGAACCCCGCTCGCATCGAGAGAATTAAGCGTATCGGAACCAAAAGACGATGCAGATCATCAGCTCAGTATGACGAGCGCAGGCTGGGCAAACACAAATATACCTTGATTCCACCTGCAATTTTGCCTTGCAGGTGACTGCAGGCTGCGATATGACCCGGCAATCAGAGCTGGGCTTTCATGGATATTCCGTTGAGGCGAGAGAAGCGAGGGCGCGTGGCTGGTGCCTCCGTCGAAGTCAATAGAGAGGACAAAATAAATTCCATCAGGGAAGGACGATAATCAGAACGAATTCCGTGCACCCACTGGGTCCCGAGGGAAATCTGATATGAGGGAAATACACTGCAGAACACCTCATTCAGTGTATGGAGAGCGCAATGGGCGTGAGGGCTTTCCAAAGTTATGATTCTGTCGGTGGTGAGCCGCACAGTTGCGGCAAAGACGTCGCGAGAGTCTTTCTTTCTGTTAGAACCACGTATAGCGGTAAAAACAACCGCGGGCCACCGAGGCTCATGCGCGTGGGTCATCGGGCCGTCGTGGTGGTCGAACCATCCCGGCGAGTCTGAGGTTATGGTGATTGGACGGAAAAAGCCATCAGAACTTTGCGGGCCCGCTGCGATCGAAAAAGTGCCGATTGCCCACCCTCACCGCTTTACACCCGTTTCCTTCAAAAACCTCCCTTCTTCATTGCCCGCCATGTTGTCGAGAAGCAAACGGCAGGCCCCTACAACAGACGATTTGATGCGCCGCCAGGAGCTAGGGCCACGCAAACGTCAGAAATGTCCCACATATGAAGACGAGGACAGCTTGCGAGGCTCTGGTAGTCCTGTTTCCGGAGAAGATTCGCAATCCGAGGGGCTATCTGCATCGGATGAAGGCAAGGATAGTCAGGGCTCTGCGTCTGACATTCCCATGTGGGATGATGAAGCTACCATACCCTCCCGGTTCTCGTTCGAATCTCTTCAAGGTAACGGTACAAAGGAAACTACGGTCCCACCGCTTGTCTCTTCTCCTCTGCCTCCGACTTTCGCGGGGCTGGGGGCGTCCTCGTCACTTGTATCTGCAATGAACAAGATGTCAATACATACACCTACCGAAATCCAGGCTGCATGTATCCCCCCGCTACTCGATGGCATGTGTTTTTCCCTGCGAAGCGCTCCGTCCTCAATGTTGAAGATTTTGGCAAGGTAGGGATTGTATAGGGAACGCGAAGACCGGTTCAGGGAAGACCATCGCTTTCGCAGTCCCAATCTTACAGCGGCTTTCCGTTGACCCGTACGGCATCTTCGCCTTGGTTCTCACACCCACAAGGTTGTAACCATCAGCACACCGGTCCCCTTGTCAAAATGTCTGAATCTTTTTTTTACAGGGAACTTGCTCTGCAGATATCGGAGCAATTCGTCGTTCTGGGAGGTTCATTGAACATACGTACAGCGGTGGTCGTTGGAGGGATGGACATGATCACCCAAGCTTTAGAGCTCGAGAACAGGCCTCACGTTGTGGTCGCAACTCCGGGACGCATCGTGGATCATCTCAAGAGTTCTCACGGGGGATGGGACCTCTCCAGGATTAAGTTTTTGGTGAGGAGCCATTGCGCGGGGATATGTATTGGAAGCTCAAAATTGGCTCCCAGGTCTTAGATGAAGCCGATAGGCTTCTCACTCCAACCTTCACACCGGAGTTGTCATACCTGTTTAACGTTCTGCCAAAAGAGCGACAAACGTGCCTATTTACCGCTACTCTCACCTCCTCGATTGAATCTATCGCCGAGGCTCCCCCGAGGCCCGGGAAACAGAAACCATTTATACACCGCATGACTGACACGTACGCTCGAATGCATATAAACCCTTGTTTGCGTTTCCCGGCCCTTACCTGTTTGATCTAGGATCGAAACAGTGTCGACCCTGCAGCAGTATTACGTCCTTACGCCCTCTCACGTCCGAGAACCCTATCTTTTTTACCTCCTTGCCCACCCCCCGGAATCTATCGTTCATCTTCGGAGGGCTCCCCCAGAGCCTGCGGCGAAGAAGTCGAAAAAGTCCGCGGCGAAAGGGGACAAGAAGAGGAAAGCCAAATCCACACCGACGGAAGAGGAGATCATCCAACCTCCACCGACGATCATCTTCTGCGCCCGTCCCCGTTCCGCGGCTTACCTCACGTACTTGCTCAAATCTCTCGGTATCAGGAGTACTGCACTTCATTCTCGTTTGACCCAGCGAGAACGGCTCACTTCGCTGTCACTGTTTCGATCATCTGTTGTTCCCGTACTGGTGTCGACGGACGTCGGTTCGCGTGGGTTGGACATCGAAGAGGTGGCTTTGGTGATCAACTGGGACGTTCCATCAGAGCCAGAGGAATACACCCATCGGGTGGGTAGGACGGCAAGGAAAGGTAGGGGCGGTGTGGCAGTAAGTTTCGTGACAGAGAGGGACGGGGAGAAAGTGCTCAAGATCGAAGGGAGGATCAGTGCGTGGCCGAGTGTTCTTTGCCTCTTTGCGAGATCCTGCTCAATGTGCTCGCAGATACGAAATTGTCAGAGATGGTGCTTCCTGAGGAGCAAGTTCTCGAAAAGCTGGGCGCAGTGTCAACGGCCAAACGGCTTGCGAACATGGTTAGATTCGTTTCCATTCTTCAAACTAGCTTTCCCACTCCCATCCAAATCAACACCACACCTATCTCGGTCATATCCCCTCCCACGCTCCGGCCGCTGCTAGGCACAAAGCACCTTGGCTATCAGACTCCAGGGCCTCGTTTTTTGGTGTAACGTCATCGCAGCGTCACCACATTCCTGTTTTTTTCTTTTCGATGCTGGTTTATTGTGGCTGAGGTGGAACCTTACACGTTCCGTTACCGTTGTCGTTCATGGATACTGACTTTTCTTTCTCGGGGTGCGGGCGTTGGAACAGGAATTGCACGATTCCGATTTCGGAAAACGGGAAGAGATCCACAGGATCAAAAAGCAAAAGCGTAAATCCGATCTCGCTGGGTGACATGATCTCCGTTGGTCCCTACGGATCAGTAGGGGATTTGAGTTCTTCATTGCGAACGCGGTCCTTGTCGTACGGTTAGTTCCCATACACTATGATAATGGCGCAGGGGGCGTGTGCGTGCAGGGTGATTATCGTAAAACGGGGCTTCCGTGTATTTTTTTGCTCGCGTACAGTCCTGCGTGCGTGTTCGCTCCTACAACACTGCACAAATGAAACAAAGGAAAACATGGCAAAGAAACCAGAGAGGGGAGAAAGCAAACCGACGAAAACAGTGCGAAGAGAACGAGAACGACGTGAGGAAACATGGCGACAGACAACGATTTGTGATCCGGCTTGAATAACAAAGCGAAAGCTTGGGATAAAAGGTAGAGGAACGAGACATGATTTTTGTGTGCACAGAGGAACGAGTCGAGATAACGGATACAGACGATCGGTGAACACACTTGAAGTCCCAAGAGGAAAGAAGTATGCGCCGGGCGCGTAGCTATGTAAAGGGTTTGGTGCGGTTGGCGTGTGCGAGAGGGATAATTTCTTGACCGCAAGCAGAAGAGGGGGACAGATGGTGGGTGGAATAATCGATGTGAAATGGTCGAGGGGACAAGTGGAGAATAATGATAAGAGTAGCGGGCCGCAGGCACGTTGTCGGGATGTCGTGTTTTTGTGGTTCGTGCATGGGGATTGAATGGAGGGAAAGTGTGGTGTAGGGGGATAGAAAGAACCACGGCACGGGGCGGTCCCAGGTGGTAGTAGTGTGCACAGGGTGACCCAAAGTGGGGTAGTTTTTGTCGTAACTGACGCAACGGCCTGCAATTAAAAGTTGCAGATCATGCGCTCGGATCCGTGTTCTTCGTCAGAATGGGTATAGGGTGAAGGTGTTCGATCAGATCGTCCTCTGAACGTCAATAACGTAAGATGTTGGGCTCGAGGGGATTCAGAAAGAACTGGCCTTCACATTCGACCATTCGACAATGGTCTGTTTCACCCGTTGCTTCAGACTATTCCGACACAGCTGACAGCTGAGGTGCTCGTGCAACGAGCCAAGAGCCGAGCTGATTGAGCTAGTAGAAAGATCTGATAAGACAACAAATGAATCGCCATCCGATTTTACGATATTCCGTGACGTGACAGACCTGGACGTGCATCCCATGCGAGATAAGCTGCAGCCAACGCCCACGCGCGGGTAAGCTTTTTTTGTTCCGCGAAGTCGCATTGCGGGGTCGGTCCATGCAGAGTAGGTGGAGTGAACAGAAGCCTCTTCAGTGCTTCGTTTCTGCCAAGGTGCAAGAAGAAAAGGCGTTTGAGGTAGGTAGGTCCGATTTGCGTAACAATATCGTCCGTCAAGGTCGACAGATTGAATGACATCAAATGGGGCGAGATGGCGACTGCCAAATCATCCAAACCGTGTTCGGCTGAGATCGCGTAAAGTTCGATGGGATGCAGTGGGGCCCTTGACAGGATGAGGTTGTACAGACACGTATCGGGGGTTGCGAAGGACTTTATAGAAACCCCGTATCGTCTCAGGGCACCGACGGCCTTGCATATGACGTCTATGGAAGGACATAGATGCGAGCACGGGATCATGTAGAGGAGGTGGAGGATGACGTTGAGAACATGACTATCCTCTGGCACGATGACCGCCGGGTGCGAGCCGTCCTCTGAGATCGGAGACAGAGGGTATATTGGGATCAGCGAACCGAATGAGTTTGTGGAGAACTGGAGAAGGGCTGTGCTGTGGACGTAAAAGAAGACCGAATCCGAGCTGTGTAGGGTCAGATCAGAGAGGTGCGCCTGGCCGAGCTCGGCCCCTGGAAAGAAAGTGTTCGAGACCGAGACGACGGTCTCGACCTCCCTGGGGTGGGGTGAGAAAATAACCGAGGCCTGTAACGGAAGCAGACCAAAGTTAGGTTAGCGCTGCCGCAACGAAGCGGACCAAAGCGTACGGGGGGTGTGGGAACCTGTTGTAGGTCCGTTGCCATAATTTCGGGTGCAAGCATCTCCTGGGACAGATACTGGAAGGTCTCGTCCCAGTCACTTGAGTGGGAAGAATCCATGATTTGCTGGTTTATGGGGAGAAATTCGTAGAGGGGACGTGAGGGGGGGAATAAGATCGAAGTGGACGGGACATTTGGGTTATAAACACCTACCATAAAGGGAACGAACTCGTGGCTACTCTTCCAACGGTAACCTCTCTGGCTCTTATATACTGTTGGTGTCGGCATCGCCGCCGAAGCTTGCCGTCATGTGCATTTCTCGTAAAAGGGGCCAGGATTGCTCCCACCCAGGCCCTCACCAAACAACGTGTTGTGGATCGTGGATTGCCAGCCACGGACGAGTGGGCGTCTTCTCCGTTCATATGAGTGGATCCACTCCGTGCTAGTTTCCCAGTCCCCCCACGATCCTTTCCGCTGGTTTCGCAAGAGCAGGCCCGGGTTCTGACCCGTGCAAAGCTGGCCATCGACTACGACAGGGTGATCATCCGCAGTGTTGATAAAGCTCGGGCACCGCCGAAGACGAACCCCCACAACGCCTCTGCTCGCTCATACTTATCGACGTTCCCGGCTCTCGAAGCTTATCCTCCAAAAGGACGGTATGACCGACAAGCAGAAGAGCCCGGGACCGGGACCGTCGACTAGAATTCATTTCAGAGATAGGGTTTCTGAGTTTAAATCCGCTTGCCGTTCAACGGGTTCTGTGGAGACTCGGACGCCATTTTCCTCGCGCACCGCTGATCTCACACCACACTACGGAATGCACACCCCACAGTAGGGACCACACTCGCACTGCACAGCGGAAAGGACACCCGCACGCCATTGGCCGGGGGACGATCGATGTGATCCTGAAAACACGACACACAATACCGCTTTTTTGCGTTTGTTTTTGCAGCACGGGGGCAATCGGGAAAACCGCAGGTCCGAGGGCCGAGACTCATAGTCCCGCGAATTTGAGTTCTCCTGAATGCTTACCCACCGTTGCCTGGCATACCCCCCTCGTCGTTCGAGAGCCCCGTAAACCTCTTACCCTGAGAGGTTGGCTCGTCATTGGACAGTTTAGCCCCCACAAGGGCGCCGATTCAGATCTTTACGATCGACCATTTTCCAGAGAATATGGCTGCCATTCGTTGTTTATTGATGATATTGAGACCCGGCACCCAGGCATCGCGGGACCAAGCGGGCCGTACGTTGACCGCAAACAGGTCGGCGGCCTAATTACTGCGATCGATTTGTGGTCTGTAGGGCCATTCAATGGTGGTTGGGATATGTCGTCGATCTTCGTGAGCCACATGATAGTGGGAATAGGTTGCGTGCAGGGATCTGGCTCCGGTGTCTAGCGTCACGCCGGGACGTCAGGATCTGTATTCTCTGGAAAGCGGTCCATCGAAATGAAACCGGCTATAAGGATAACATAACCAACCCAGGTCCGTGACAAGCAGACGACCCGATAGAACTTGAGTTTCAGGCATCGGATTGCAAATCAATTTATACACTGGTGGGTCCCGGCGCCCGGGCGGAAGCACACGTACCTCTGAGGTAAGCTTGGTGGGATCGATAAAGGGTCCGCGGCTTACCATACCTCAAGTGTCCAAGGTTCCGGTGTAGTCGGTTGGCCTTGTGTCCGATGAAGTTCTGCCAGTCGCGAACCCGTTGCAGACTATAGAAACTTGATGTTCTTGTTGTCCTTGAACGACTCAATATCCAAAAGGTCTGAACAGAACAACACAACACGAACCTCGACGCACGTTAAAACCGGAACATCAGCCTTCTGAGGACATCAGAGTGGTGTTAAGACGGTTGTGTGCAGCTTCTCGTGGGGAGTATCCTGTCGGTATAACGTCCAAGCATATGGGAGCAGAAGTGAAGACCATCAGGGTCCTCGTCACGTCTGCTTGTTAAATTAAGGATTTACTGACCCTGGTCATTTTGGGGGTAGTGAGGAACTTGTTTTTCCGTGACCTCACTCCCTGCACCGGTGCTATGCATCCGTATCACGCCCTGGGTGAAGTTTATGATTGCTATCATCGCCCAAAGTGCGATGCACTCGCACAACCGCTTGCGAAGCAAAGGGATGCTTAGAAATCGGTGAGTCGGGCGTGAGCTACGGGAGGGCGAGTGCCGAGGTAATCATCCAGGACCTTACTTCAATTGAGCAGTTCGGGAGCGGCGAGTCTGCGTTGTGAGGTTTCGTGAGTAGGTCTGTCAGATCAATCAAAGATTAGGCAAGATTTCCTGGCACGAGACCGTCAACCTCTGCCGGGTATACACAAACCTGGATCGGTGGGCACCACCGAACTGAGTTGCGGGGTTGCGGAAAGGTGAGTCTACAGGGGCCCGCTGTCAGGTGCAAGGCATAGCCCATGGCTGCCATAAAAAATTTCCTTACCGTTTTTGAAGCTATGTCTTCTCTTTCGTTCTCCCGGCACCTGTGGGCCGGAGAACCCTAAACATGGCAGGTAAGTGTCCGTTGTCATCAAACCACTCCAGTGACAGACCGCCCCCCGAACGTGAGAACACCACCCAAGGACGACTTAGAAATGTTGAGCAGCGCAGAGTATATTCTATATACTACAAGGTACTCTAACCTTACCTGGTAGGAGAGGGGAGAGTGGGTGGAGGCTGGGTTGCTTTGTATGAGAGACGATGGTGGGAGAGAACAAGAGAC
>Ga0307517_10001476_pt1 | contig 39338 bp, 44 predicted proteins | sample 23_EM_MG_FD_194515 | JGI IMG/M metagenome (GOLD analysis project Ga0307517, IMG submission 194515) | Populus trichocarpa ectomycorrhiza microbial communities from riparian zone in the Pacific Northwest, United States - 23_EM | ecosystem: Host-associated > Plants > Roots > Unclassified | place...
ACTGAAGGCATATGGCGCTTCATCTGGACGCGTATGTGCCGACCCAACGTCCAATTTCCCTTCTTATCCTCGTACCACAGGATCCGTGCCCCAGATACGAGCCATCGCGGGATATGATACGTCACAAGGGCTGTAATCTCGAAGCCGAGATGTAACAGTTTCCGCGGATCTGCGGTCATGAGGGTTGTAGTTCAAGAAAGAAGTGAACAGATCGTAGGTGACGGGAGCAAGCTGTCAGTTTCCCCGAGCTGTCGGTCCCGATGTTGTCGAGTCGATGCTAACGTCAATTGCCAAACGCTGGATGGCGCGCGGTGCGCACGCCCTTACATAAGGCCAAATTTGGTTTTGAGCGTTAAACGTCAAACATTAGACTTTCACGCCAGAGTTTCGAGACCGTGCCGGGAGGGGGATTTCCCATAGGTAGTACAAGCTACGCTCCGGGCCACGATAGAAACTCGAAATTTAGTAAGGAAAGGATGCCCGGCGCGAATGGTGTAGAGGTTCCAAAAATTATGCGATGTCATCCAAACGTCAATATTCTCGGCCCTCATAATACCGGAGGCGGGTTCACTTCCTCAGGGTCTGAGAGCGATGCAGCCAAGCATCCGCCGAACGCGATGACAGCGTCGGCACCAACGATTTTCGCATCGCCCTGGGGCAAATAGAAGACCAACACACCATGTCAGGTTAGGAAAGCGGCAGGCCCACGTACGGCAGTTACCACAGTCAACCACGAGGGAAGACTGAAAATACAATCCTTGGTACCCTCTTCAAAACGGGTCCAGCAAGAGTGCAGGCCAACCGCCGCCTGTCAGTGAAGCGCGCCTTTGAAAGTTAGCTTTGGTGTGCGTTCGGCTGGAGGCCTTGAGTAATCGGGCTCTGCCCCTGTTGTCTAGGTGTCAATCGATAAGTCCTTGACAGAGGAGGTGGTCTGCGGCATTGGCGGTGTCGATGGGGGCTCCAACGCCAGAGAAGGGAGACTTCTCGTTGTCCGTGTGCCATGCCGGAGTTAAGAGTGCCCATCGGCGCAGTGGCTGTAACGTTTACCGTTCAACCCAGCGCGCGGTGCGGCGGTGGACCGAATCACCAAATGTCAAAAACGAGTTCATAGTACAGGGAGTATCTACACGGGGAGCAGCATACAACTGCAAATGCCTGCCCCGGGTGGGTCACCGGTAAACGGTGCGGAAAAGTTCCAAAAATTATAAAGCATACATGAACCTCGGATCCATTGCCCCTCGTAGCACCGGAAATCGAAGTGACATCCTCCGGGTCTTTAGACCACAATATCGGACGGCAGCGACAACTCAGCGGCGAGGCCTCGGGGCTCACCAACTGAGTCCAGGTGCTCCTACCGATACCTTCCGGGGCAGTCGAGGTGGGGATCAGGTGACCAACATACCGTAATGGTAGCCCGATAGTAATGAGCCTAGAGGAACAGATACACAGGCGGTATGGTTTGTACCAACGCAAGCCACGGATATCGCCATAGAGTCTCTATAAGAGGGACTCCGGTATCGACATCGGACGCCTGTGGTCTTAGAACCCTGGGACCAGACTATTGGAGGCGATACTAGGTACGCGCTCAGGAGACGGATGGCGCAATGAACACAAAGACCCTGCCCTTGTCGTCGCGTTCAATTTGCGCTACTTGTCCCCCAAAAAGAGCGACAGACTCTGCCACCTGACTCCATGTGGTGCTGATAGGGCTCAAGAACCAAAGCTATGCAGCCCCTGGTTACCTCTAGAGATCGTATGAGAGAGAGGGTCTCGTCGACGTTGAGGTCAAGCGTGACGGTCTGCACAATAACGTCAGCGAACGATGTGAAGGGTTTCCAAAAATTAGAAATCATCCCCAAGCATCAGCTAGCTCGTCCCTCGTAACACCAAGCTCCAAAGTTGGGTTTTGCAGCACGTTTCCTATCCCCCAGGTGATGGGCACCCCGGTAGCGCGACCACAGTCGTCACAACTTGTACGGCCAATACAAGTCGAAGACACCAGCCGTGAACTCGTTAGGGAGAGTTTGGTAATGGTGTCAATACGATCGTGGCTTGTGTGCGCGGGTGCCCCTATATCCCTTGGGTTGTGATGGAACGTCCTGGATGGAGACAGTCCCGCGATTTAATCACAGCTGGCGTCCAAAATCCATAACCCTTCTCAACTTGGTGTCGATGGGACTTACAAGTGAGCGCTGGATGACTCTCCCGGTCACCAAATAGACGGTGGCCACATCGACGTCGCGAGGAGAAGTGTGGTGGAGGTGATCGGCCCCCTGTACGCAATTAGACATTTCTTGTGATACCGAAACACATGTAAACAAAACTAGTGGTGTGGGTAAATGTGGGGAAAACTACGGTTCTAACAAACCAAGATATCCTCAAACAAATCAGGCTCAGAGCCCGTCCTCGCAAACTTGTCCTCCCTCTCGTCCAAGAAGCCTACAGTGACGGTGCCGTCTACCAATGCAGCTCTGTACGGTTCCAGCGTCTCAAAGTCCTTGCCTTCTGGACTCCCCGAACCGTTGCTCTTGACTTGGCGTTCTAGCTCGTGCTCCTTGAATAATACCATGAGAACTTCCCACTTTGTTGCCCAGTCCACCTCCCATAAGCCAACTTCCGGGTACCTCTCGTTCAACTTCCCATGGTCGGGGTACGATGAAAAGAGATGCTCATCTTCGACCAACGTGTCTTCGGACCAAAAGGAAGAGTCCTCGTTTCCTTTGTCTTCGATGGTTGGCTCGTCCTCCACAGCATCCTGTTCTCTGGAATCGCCTGCCCCAACCGCAGGTCGGTGTCGATCGAACCTCTGATCCATACTGAAGGCGAAGAAGATTTGGTGGATCTTGTGCAGGGGGAAACCGACGAAGCAAAGTTCTGTCTCCAGGACAATTGGGTGGTGCAGAAGTGCCAGGTCGCCCGTCCGAGGGTATATGGGTGCTGTCAGGTCAGGGACGTATTTTCCCCGGTACGCAGTAACCGTAGATTCCGCTTCGTCAGCCTGTTTCTCGCGTTCGGTCTTGCCATTGCTACGGAAACGCGGACAGCGTGAAGCGGGGGCTGACTTCCTATCTTTCTCGGGGTCCACCTTCTTTAATTCGTCGTACGCAGTCAGGGAAGCCTCCAGTTCGGCCTCGTATCTCATCCAGTCTTCGCAGCGGGAGTTCCAGAAGTATTTATAATCCGCAAGAGCACTGTTAGAGTGCCCATGATATCGGAAGTTGACCGGAGTCGGCGTATGGGTGGGGTATGGTTGCTTAAGGGGCTTCCGTGTAGGTTTTCGCCGGGGAGTTTTCGGGCGATCAGGAACCATGGAAGACAAAGCCGGAGGGGTAGTGGCCTGAGGAGGCGGTGAGCTAGAGGCTGAAGGTCGTAGTGTTTCTTTGGCACTCTGTAGGGCCTCTGAAAGTCCTTCCCAGCTCTCAGATACAATGCGAGAGCAAGCCGACGCAAGATCCTGATCTGCATCCAAGTCTTCCACATCTAACGTACGCACGTTCAACGGCGTAGCCGGTCTTTCGAAGCTCGGGAGATGTTCCAAGGGAAGAGGGTTGCTCGAACGGCCAGGCAGTAAATAGTCAATAATGGTGTTGAACGGCTGGGCAGCGGAGGCGATGTTCGTGATATCCGTGAGGACATTCTTGGAAGGGGATTTGTCGATACAGGCCATGAGCACCACGAGGCAGGGGGCAAGGTCGAGAGAGCAGAGATTGTGCAGGCCGGTAGTTTAGTTAGTCGCTCGGGAGGTCGTGGAGGTTTAGGTTGTACTTCACTCGGTGAAAGCCGATCCCGGAAATGTGCACAAAAACAATCGTAGGAATTATTCCTCGCATTTATTACCCATAGAATGGTGGTAGAACATAGACACAACAAGTACAGGGGATAGTTGAAAGCATAGAGAAGCAAAGACACAGTCGGCGGGGGGCACTGCAACGCTGGGACACATCGTATGTCTGGTTATTGTTCGATCGAAGGGGGCTTAGATGGCTGAGAGGTTGAATCCGTCGCAGGCGGGCTGCTATCCCCCCCCTCAGCGTCGGGTGTGCTGTTTGTTTGCTGGTCGTCGCTTTTTGCTTTCTTTGGAGTCGAGAGTTCATCAGTGGAGCTTCGTTGCCTCTTCCCCTTCACGCCCAATGGTTGTAGCGGTTCGATAGGATGGTGCGATGGGCCTGGTTGACCAGGAATCGGTTGCATGAAAGGCATGGGGATCCCCGTAGGATAGGGGAAGGGAGCCAATTGGTGATACGAGTAAAAGGGGACTTGAACTGGAGGGGCTCCATTCTGACCATCTGCGCCTTGAAAGTAGCCAGGTGGGGGCATGAAATAAGGGAAATAACCTTCAGGAATGGTATTTGACATTGGGGGTGCAGGTTCTAGGGGGGTCCGGGTCAGTTGGCTACGAAGCGATGGGAAATGATGAAACTGACCTCGGGGAACCTCAGCCTCGTCGTCAGAGGGGGGCTTGTTCCTTCGCTTATACGGACCACGCTTGATTCCCCTTTTCCTCTCTTTCCGAACCCCATCTTTGCAGGTGGAGGTGAGGTTCGATCGCATGCACCGCTGGCAAGGTCTGCCGTCATCACATTTCTTACAAGCTGAAGCACAGTTCGTGCACTGGACACAAATGAGGTGGCTTAGTAGGACGAGGTAATGGAATCGGGAGGGGGGACATACAGCCATTTTTACTTGCTTGCGTTTTGGTTTGCCCATGATGGTGGGCTGAGGGGCCCCTGGGTGGGGGAACGGGGGTGCTATGCATGTAGTTAGGATTGGAATCGAGCAGCGAACATCCACACCGGTTACCTTGGCCAGGGATTGGGGGTGGATAGACATACATCATTTGCGTGTAAGGTAAATACTGCGGAACGTTTGGGTCCCCATGATTCACCATCCCCTCTGGATTTGGGTGGCCAAAGAACACCGGCGAAAACGCGCCAGGGGGAAGGGCATATGGGCCTGGGTGGGGTGCAAGTTGAACAAAAGTTGGAGGATGAATATGGTCCGGACCTGGTGGAGGTGGTTGGGGTGATGCTGGGGTCGTCGACTGCTGTTGCTTGTGGGCCGCAGCCTGCTCGCCGTTCGTAGACATTGATAGGGAACCTGAAGGCCATGGTTAGAATATATGTTATGATGGTTAAGGGTAAGGTAAATCGGGTAGACGTACACTGACTGTGGCTCCAAAGTTGCGACTCCGAAATGGCAGTTTTCGACTTCCGACCTGGCGCCGCCCGATTTTCAACTCGGATTTTCTGTGGCTGAAGAAACGGCAGGCGGACACGTTTTTGATACCTGGCCGTCGGATGATTTGCAGTCAGGGAATTGGTCGGCGGCAGTGGCGGCGACGATGACGACGACGCGCTGGGGGTCGGTGGACGGGAGGGAGAGATGTGCTAGCACGTGTATTTGCCCTCTGCGATTGGTGCTGGACTTGGGTGGGATGGGGTTGGCCTCATTTCCATCTGCCTCGACCGCGCTTTATTTACCACTCGCGGCAGTTTATCGAGGTCCTGTGTATTCTGGAGCGTGTATACAAGCTTTCCGCATAATTGCGGGTCTGTTGTTCGGATTTACGCGTTTGCTACAGGCACATGGTGACGATCATTGGTCCTTCCTCACATTCCCCATGTCGTGTCTCTTCCGGTTCTCTCTCCTCCTCTTTCTCCTATCTTTCGTCTTTCCATCCTATTCCATCAAGTTCAGCCTTCCTGCATATAGGTGGCCCCAGAAGAAATGTCTCTGGAACCCAGCACACGATAACACGCTCGTAATTGTCACAGCAAACATCAGCCCTGGTCCCGGCCAGCGGACGGACATCGAAATCGTCGACTCGAGTCCCCAAAAAAACGTTTACCTGAGGAAGAAAGGGATCAAGGCCGAGACCAGGCTGGCAATCACCACCCATTCGGAGGGTGAGGTTGGTGTCTGTTTCTACAACTATCTCGAACAGGGTGAGCAGAATATCCACACACTCGACTCCCGTGCTCTAACGCTGGAGTAGGTGTTCCGGAGTCCGAAGTCAAGGATAAACTCCGAACAGTTGACTTGGACGTGGACATTGGTGCTGATGCTGTCGATTACAAGTCAGTCGATTCTGCCTGACGGTATGATTCAAATCTGAACAATGTGTCACAGTGCCATTGCGAACCAGGAGTCCCTGTCAGGCCTTGAAACGGAGATGCGAAGACTGGAGGGTTTGGTGAAAGAAATCGTAGACGAGATGGGGTACCTCAAGAAACGCGAGGAGCGTTTCGCCAGCACGAACGGTATGGCACAAATTTCCTGCCTCGCCTCCGTTACGAGCTAACAGACCGCAACAGTGTCGACGAACCAACGAGTACAGAGCTTTGCCTGGTTCACTCTTGCGGCGCTCATTGGCCTTGGAATCTGGCAAATTTTACACCTCAGGGCATTCTTCAAGCGTAAATATCTTATCGATTAGAGTACTAATGGGGCCCCTGTTATACGATGCATTATGCTAGCAGCGCTAGGCCATCATATCTATCGGCCGAAACCCTCTCCTCATCCTCGCTGTCCTCTTCAGTGTCATCAGTATCTCGCGGTATAAGTGGTTTCCCGCGCCACCTCTGCGTTTTCACCCTCAACAGCTTATCAACATCTTCTATTGTGCGGCAAGAAGTCAGTGCGCGAAGGAACTTTGACGTCCATGCCCTTCGAGAGCTTCTTGGGGTGTTAGGAAGGGACTGTCGGGTACCAAACATGCTCACCATTGGAAATCAATGAAGTGCTTAATATGTTTCTTTGCGACTTCCAAATCCACACTCCCTTCCGGGCATCGCCGACATATTTCCAGATATTCCAAAGATATCTGCACTGGATCTGGAGTAATACCAGCGAATAGGCTAAATTTCAGGTCAATCCCCCACCCACTGGGATTGGGACTCGAGACGTACCAAGGGTTACCCAACAAGGTCTTGCCCACCATGATTCCATCAGCAGATGTAAACTCAAGATTTTGCACCACATCTTCGTACGTCCTCACGTTACCATTGCTGATCACAGGAACTTGGAGGCTCTCTTTCAATAGTTTCACCTGGCTCAAGTCTGCAGGACCATGCCGACGTTTCCGCGTGGACGAGCCGAATCGAGCGTGTAAGGTGATCCACGAGCTCCCGGCCAAGGCAAGCCGTTTCGTGAAAGGCAAGGTCTGTTCAACTGGGTTACAGAGGCGGATTTTGGTTGATATTGGCACCGGAAACGTATGCGTGAGTCCCGATACTGTATGACAACCCAAGTTGAGAATGGCGTTATCGGATACCCCGGCTGCCACATACCGATATCCTCGACCAATGACCAGTCTTTTTGCCCCAGCAAGTAAGCGCCGTAATGCTCATCTCGAGCGGATGTAAGGGGACACCCCAGGTTCAAATCTAACCACCTTATACATACGTCTTATTTTCGGAATATCACACACTTTGGAGGCGAGAAACAGACCAATGGCATCACAATGACCCACGATCTTCTTGCATGCCTCGACGATCTTTTGAACGTCGTTTCCGCACACCTGAGCCACGACCGGCTTGCCTAACCCCAGATCCCCGTGACCCACATCTGGACCGGTCAGTTCTGACATCCCTGGAGGGTCCATGTTGAGGACGTGGTATTCGAGGTAGTCTTGATTATACAAGAGTTTGTCCGGGTAAAGCATTTGGGTATACGTTAAGGTCGCGCCATATCGTCTCGTAAGGACACGAAAAGCCAGGTCAGATTGGTTGATCATGGGTGCCGTCGCGTATACTGGAGGGTCTGACACAAAGAGTTCTGTTACCCGCATGGCAGCTTGGGTGGGTGGGAGGAAGAAAGTTGTGTTCTCGATCAACCTGGGTCGTCGGCTTGGGATCCACCCGGCGCTGCTTTTCAGGTTAGCACAACTATGGTGGACCCATGGATCTTCGGGGCCTCAGTGCCTCGAGCTTCGTGACGGGCGTCATGAAGATGAGAGTGAGTCGAGGGTACAGCATGCACACGACGTGACGAGGTAGATGTTTAGCATCGCTTGTGATCCAAACAAATCCTTGACCCGTTGCACATGTACATCACCCCCTTGAACTCCATACGACGCTCGGTGAACGATAGCATGTTTGCATTAGAAAACAGTTGAAATGATGGAAGACACAAAGCTTGGAGGCAGTGGCTATGGGGGAGTGGGAAAGGGATGACGATTGAGTAAACCACAACAGGAAGTCAAGAGGGAGGCTGAAAGGAAGTGGTTGATATAGAAAGGCATAGCAGCATTGTATTAAGGAGCGTGAGCGAGTGAACAGTCCACGATGGTTTGCTAACCAGGCGGAGATGCAGGGATATGTAGATTAGTCAAAAGGGTGCCAGGCCGGAAACACAAATACGGATAGATAAGAAACGGTCCATGGTGGGGTATTCTCTCGGTAATCCAAGGGTCTTCTTTGCCCTCAAGTGAAGAAGAACTAGAAGGAAGTAAGCAGGAAACAGTCGAGGATACGCCGGAGCAACCTGGAAAGCATAAATCCGTTAGTTTCTTCTGATTGATGGCAATCGACGAAGAAAGGAGATATGATAAGAGATTGCCAATTACAAGTCGGAAATCCCATAAAGCAATGAAGACATGGGAGGGTAGCCGATCTTGAGTTGCAACCTATCGTACCTTTGATTCGGATTGCCCATCTCTGAAGCACCCCCATTTCCAATTGCCCACCAACGGTCGCATCCTACCAACCCTGACCACCCGATTTACACGTCAACGTACAGCAAGACAGGTTCTCCAACACCTTCGATTTCAGGAATGACACATTTCAGATCGAAGGCTTTGGCGAGTACGATCTTGAATATCTTCTGCACGTTGATCGAGGCTTGAGTGGAACAGAATATAAGCGACGCATGCATCGCTTTGGCAAAGCGTTTCGCCTTTGGTCCGGGGTTAAGCATTGTGCTCTTGTATGAGTGGGTTGCAATCCCTCACCTGTTTTGTGATCTCCTCCTGCTCGTCCCTCGGAAACGTGGCAAAGGTGTCGTACTTGGTTCCAATCAGGAACGGAATAGCCGTCTACGGTGAAGAATGAGAGCACGAATGGCACGTGAAACAAGGGTCACTCACCTTGTTGAATCCTCTGGCTTGTCGATACCATTCTTTCACCGAGTTGAGTGTCGATTTCCTTGATAGATCGAACATGAAGAGGATAGCGACTGCGTCGTTGCAGACTAAGGGCAGCATGTTGACGAATTCTCGCTGCCCGCCCAAGTCCCATATCGAAAACGTGATAGTAGTTCGCCGTACGGAGATGGTCTTTTCCATGAAATTGACGCCTATAAGGAAAACGTGTTCAGCTTCAGCAAGAGGCTTGGGGGTGTCGGTCTGCGAGTGTTTGCCTGCCTACCTAGAGTTTGGATGTAATCCTCGTCAAAGCTCCCTTCCACGTATTTCACCATCAAACTCGTCTTTCCGATCTGCGAGTCCCCAACCATCCCTACTTTAATGACCACGCTGTTCTTCTCTCCATTTGCTTCCGATGTTGACGACCCAGGATTGCTCGGGCCTGGAGTGGAGGATGATGATGATAAGCCGGACATGTGGCACACGTGAGGCGGGCAGAGGCGATGTTACAGTTGGATGAACTTTGGATCCGCAGGCGAGTCAGGCGTCGCAAACTTGAAGAAAAAGAAGAAGGGGGGTAGAGAAGAAGGGAAATACGAAAGAGTAAAGAAAGGACGCGTCGATTCGGAAGCGGGGTTGAACTTGAAACAACAGTGAGCGAAACCTTGGGCGTAATGGACCGCGATGATGATTTTCGACCCGACCTCGAGGCGATGGGATGCTTCGAGTCGAATAAGCCTAGGAGAAAGATACTCAAGCCCTCACCGTCGTTCAAGGAACAAGGCTAGGCTGCAGTCTCCAGAGCTTCCAGTGTCGGCAAACAAGTTCAAGTCAAAACGCGCCCGTCGCCATCGTCACAGCTGTCGCTAACGATCTCCCGCTCCGGCTCAGTCCAGGCCACCCACACAGATACTTTCCTTGGATTGCAGTAAAAACCCCGTCCCATACTTCGAGTCTTCACAATGCTATCTCACTCGGTGCCCCTACCACCACCCATTGATAAATCCGCCACGAAGGCGCGGGCGGTGTGACAAAAATCACGCAGGTGATGTGATTCAAAGCCTTCTCCAAAAATGGCCCGCGCCGTATTGAAAAGTTCGCAAGGGACTCTGAAGCTTACTGGTTGCTTTGGTGACTTGACGATCGCACGGCTGGCAAATCAATGTGATCCCCGTATGGTGAATGAGGCTGTAATGTGAGGGGGCTTGGACTATTCGCGGGTTGCACCACCTGAGACGGGGCAATAAACACGGGGAATAGAAACTGAACACAGGAGAACGCAGCCATGAGCAGGTTGGAGGGAAATGGCCAAAGTCGCACGTCGTATAATGAAAACACCGCCTAAGCTTTGAAATTTGAACGGCCAAGTTCACTTTTCAAAGAGCAGCATTCGAATCTCCCGCAGTTTCCGGAACTTTAGATGACCGGAAGATTCCCGTAGGTTATATGGTGAAATTCTAGGGAAATGAACGACCCAGTGGGAACGATGAATCTCGTTATTGCGCATTTTGCCTCAAATTCACTTCGGCTCGTGATGCAACAGAGACAATGAATTACATCAAGCGTGAGGATGGGAAGGATGCGGGGGGAATGGAGATATTGTGGACGCAATATAACTTATTGAAATCGCTCATTACAGTGTGCGCAACCCTCCCGTGTTGTTTCTGATGTTACTGAACCCACTATTAGGACAACTGAACAGAGGAACACGGATAAACCGTAGAATGGAGTCACCCGATGTGATTGGGGAGTGTCATCCGATGAAGGGTACCCGGTACCCCTCCGCCACAGTTCCGCCCGGGATGATCTTCCCAGGAGACTCACGAGCCTGGTGTGAACCCTCATTACGGCGCCGTCTGCGGTGATACATGCTCCGAAGCGGGTGCGTCGTAACATCCGGGGATATCACAACCAGTAATCGAGAGCCTTGCACAGGTCCTACTTGAGATTAACGCAAACACCAGGATCTGGTGGAACTGTGGTATAGGCTCCATCCAGTACAGCGAAATGTCACCCTCCTGTTCTCTTGCGAGACATGGCAAGGGGGTACTATGTCGTTCTTGTTGCGAGGGAGGCTGTCGAAAGCCGCCAGGGCCTCTGGGTGACCATGGGGTATTCAAATCCACATCACCAATCGAGGTGAGTGGGGGTTGGTGATAATATGGCCGAGAATCCAACGCTCACATTGCGTCGAGTCCCTAGTCCTCAGCGATATCGGCAACGGGTTTAACGAAGCGGCCCCGCTCTGGGTTTGCGATCACCCGTCGTTGCTCGGGGTAGTCTTGAAGTTCCGTTGCTCGAGTTTGAGGAGGTGAAGCTACACGAGACCAGGACCCTCGGAAAGTCTTTGGGGGCCAAGTACGAACACCCACTTCACATTCCCGCGCAGCCATATCGGGGGTTGGAATGGTAGCCTGGGTCACAGGTTGAAGTGTTATCCCCTGACCCTCTCCATCGTTCTCCATCCGCATTGGAGTTCGCGAGTAATGGGGTTGGATGGTGCAAATTCAGCAAGAAGTTTTCACACAACTAAGCGCTTACGGAACCTGTATCCGCGACTGTGCCCCGACGCATGAGATAGACTACCTGAGCCTTCCCAGTCCCGAGGTTATTGTTACCCTCGTCCATTTCCACAGCACTATTTGCTGGTGCGGACATGGGGGCATTCAACAAGAGGGTCGCAAAGCAAGGAGCGAGGCGGTAAGCCTAGTGGGTTGGTTGGGTCATAGCCATGCGACAGAAGGACAGGATCACCTTGGGAACGGACAGAACGAGCGCGAAGAACGTGGGGCCTACGGCCTCCAACTGGTTCCGCGTGGTGTTCACGAAAGTGCCACAGTGAGATCAATCACAATACTAACATTAACATTTGAGTATCAGACACTCATCGTGTACAGGGACCTGACAACACACAGAAGATTTGTGGTACGATGGGTGACCATCCCCACCGAAAAGGCGTTTTGTGGGTATAATCCACTGAGCAGATAACCCAGGCGGATGAGCTTGTCCGGATAGCCCGGTGGTCGCCCCAGGTCGAGAGAAAACAAGGTTATGGTTCTGTATGGGAGAGGAATGTAATAGCGTTCACCGCCTGGCGCTGAGCGGCACTAACTGTGCCGCGAAGTGACTGCGTGAATGAGGTTCTAGAGGAATCCCTCCCACGATTGCTGCCGCGGTTGTGATCGAACCAGAAACGAAAGTTATTGATTCCTTGAATTTTCAGGGTGGATATCTCGAAACGGGTATTTAGATACTGAAATAACTTATCCTTGCACACTTTGCCCCATATTGTTACGGATGTTATCCCACTTACTGTTCGGGTAACTGGAAAGTCGCGTCAGTTCAACCCCACCCGACGAACAAAGCAAAAACAAAGACGTACGAGATGTGGTTGGGGGTCTGGTCCAGAGCGCCAAACAAATTGGCAGTAGTTCCGGCTAGGGATTCTGCGCCGGCCTTATCGCCCGACAATTCCCAGAACATGGTACCAGCGAGACCATTGTCCAAGATATACTGGCTCTTCTGCTTGGCGATGCCGGGCGTGTCATAGCTAACAAGCTCTCGTTTAGTTGAGTCATACGAATAGCTTGCTCCGTCCTATATAAGTCGAGCTCAGATCCAGTCAGATGTTGTGGATATACGTATCGGCTTACTGATGAGCTCTCGAAAACTTGGGCACCGGCGATGGGAAGGTACTTATAGGAGTAGACACCGGGCTCAACAGTTCCAGGCCCGACCTAACCCACCGTCAGCACCCCTATTGTTGATATAACACGATACTTACGCCATTGTATGGCTCACCGATGCCATCGGTCTCCTCGAAGGCGCGACCGTAGAAGGGGATTCCAAGGTTGATCTTGCTCGCGGTGGCACCGTTGGCAACGTAATACTTGACCGCCTTATCGGTCGAGGTGTTCGTCCGTTCTCCACCGTACAAGTTGTCTTGATTATCGGCCCAGGTGAGCCACGATCCGGCGTAATCATAGGCCTTTAGCCGGATCAGTCAACAGAGGTCAATAGGCATAAAACCGTTAAACTCACCATGAGGTTCCAGAAGTCAATGGCAGAATCCATTTGAGATATCTTCAATTTCTCGTAATTGGCCGAACCGGCGGGGACCGCTACCTGCGTGTCGTCATTAACATAGTTATGGGTGAGATTGAGGGAAGAAACGCGTACGGAGAGGATATAAGGCACGCTATCGCCTTTACGAGAAGCCAATTGGTTGAGCGCGGTCCTGGTCTCGGTAAGGAGGTTTGCATATCCAGTTGCTTCCTCATCGTTAGCAGGGTACTCAAAATCGATGTCACTAGTTTCCGTGTGAGTGCCGAGGTCGAAAGTAGTCGAAACAAGATAGAAACGTACATTCCATCAAACCCGTAATCCTCAATAAAAGTGATGATACTGTTGATAAAGGCCGTCCGCTTTGACGGAGTTGTCACGAAGGCAAAATGCCCCTTCTGAGAGTAGGTCCAACCCCCAATGCTGAGAAGGACCTTGAGGTTTCGTTTCTTCAGCTTAAGGAGGTACAACTGGAACCGGATCAGCGGGCCAGCTCGCCGACCTTCCGACTCGAAGTGAGACCTGCCTGTTTGAGGTTTCCGTATAACTATGGTGTCACGAAGCACGGGCATATTAGTGCACACGATAATGGGCTTTTCGGGGTGGCACCCACGTTGTTTCCCACATCGTTCCAGGAGTCTCCAGGGTAATGAATTTGTTCGTCGGACCAAGAATCAGTAAGGAGTGCAACGCCAGTATCAGGGGACGTATCGGCGAAGGAATAGAGAATGTGAGTCAATGGTTCTGGAACAATGTCTGCGGGTTCTGCGAAAGAACCATATATTAGCCTCCCGTACAACGCACATATGCGGTATAACTTACTGAAGTTGTATGCAGCGTAGATACCCCAGTTAGTAAAGTACGCAAACTGGGTTTTCCCGGTAGCCCGTTTTGCAATCTGCTTGGGGGTGGTGTCGCCAACGGGGTTGGTATGTTCCGTCTGGTTGTAACGGGCGGGTTTGTGCATGACCTGTGTGGCACCTGCGGCGAGAATGCATGCCACGATGACCACGAAGGTAGACCAAAAGCTAGCCATAGCAGGAGAAGCCGATGAGAAGTCGGTAAACTGGGGATTGAGAGGTGAGTACGCGAGCTAGCACGAAGAGATGGCGGACAATCTGGGATTACTTATACCCAAAAACTCGTAGTGCATAACCCCGAATCAGACTAGGCACATCTGGACAGCATGGTCGAGCAAATGGAGCGTGCCAAATGGGTGAGCACTGCTCCTTCTAGAACGGAACACCGTCGTACGGGGGTGTCCCATACCCATACTCGTGAGCGACGAAACTTCGACAAGTACCGTTTGTCAACTCATCCGTGCTTCGAGAACAAGGAATCTGACCCATTTTTGGTAGCAGAAATGATACGACTCTTTCCCTCTGGCCAGGAGGTGCAAGAGCACCAGGTGAACAGTCCAGATGGTGGATGGATAAAGGGCCTACCCGCGTGGTAGATAACGCCGAAACCAAGAAGCATCATTCTGTGTATGCAGCGATGCATTGGACTGGTGAGAAACCACTGGCAACGTGATCGCACCTCTATCGTGGGGAAAGGAAGGATTGTAACCGGACGGAGGGTTTTCGAGGTCACCAAGGCCCGTCACACAGGCTCCACAGGACATGTGCTCATCCTATGGCCAGGGAATACTGAAATGGACGTCATGTTCTCTCACAACCTCGTGGGTATGAAGAGCGTTCTACATCTAGTAGTTCACGTGTAGAACTTCCTGTTCTCGTTAATCCCGTATAAATCTTTTCTAATCTCGGGCAACATCTGTGATGAGCGATGAGAGACAATTGAATGTGGACTAAAGGAGAAGCATACCCTATCCTCCAACAATCGCAACCGTTCATCAAGAGAGTTGTCCAGCGTGATTCGCTTGTTTCCGTTTACGAGCTTTATTCCACCAGCACTACGGAGAAAAGATGAACATAAAGATCGCATCGGCGGTCGGTTCAACGTACAGTTCGGGACTCAACGAAGTAACGAGCTCATACTTCACTTGACGACCGCTGATCTCGGTGTATTGTTTCGAAGCGGCATCGGCGGCTTGTTCGGCAGCAGCAGCGTCTGCTTCTCGGATGTGGATGCTCACCTGCGGATCGAGAAGTTGGAGGAATCCTTGGACGATAATCCCCTGCAGGAACTGCACGTATTGCGAAGACGAGGCGAGCGTCGCAAGTTGTTCACGGGCCGCCTGGAAGAGATCTTGTAAGTTTTGTTCGCGCAGATGCAGGAGCCTCAGCCGGGATTTGTTGGTTAGGGTGGAGTGAGCGCTGACAATCACATCGATTTCAGTTGCATCGGGGCCGACCTGGCGAATACGTACATCTTCTGTGCGACCTCGGACCCTTTGCGTTTCTTTTCGTACTGAGCATCGATAGCTAGCTGCTCCTGCTTTACGAGCTTCGCCTGTGAACAGGATCAGACCATCAGTAAATCCCGTGTCGCATTCAACCACAAGAACGACCTTTTCGATAGCAAACTCTTCATCGGCTTTGACCTTAATTTCTCGGGCCTTCTCAAGTGCCTCCTGCTTGATGAACGCGACCTGATTGTTTGATGGAGAGGGAGGGGTAAGATTGGTGGAAATGCGCAAGCCAACTGGGTCAAACAGACCATCTTGTTCATCTCGCTAAGAACCTCCTCATCGTTCATCGGTCGTGAAGCCATGGTGCCGTTGTCGTAGTAGTGGCCTTGGACAAGATATTGGGAGAGAGCCAACCGGTCGTGGTGCAGGCGCCTAGTTCTATATCTGGTCGTCTCAGTTGCCGCGACTCGCGAGTTTTCAAGCCCACTCTGTTCCTCAAAATCTGTCGTACGGTAAATCTAGAAATCTTCTATATCATCTCCTTCAATCCAACCACCATCTGTAATCTCGTCGCCGGGCTCAGCTTCTCGCTTGATATATCCGTCGTCGTCGGGGTCGTACTGAGAAGTGTGGTCATCCTCTTCCAGTTGACAGAGTTGATATTCGCCTTCATCGAAAGCTAGCCTCGAGAATAGTCTGTGCGACCGGGGCGGCTTCAAGTATGCTGCTCGTTTGATTCGTGTAAGAGGGGCTCGGCGTGGAGAAAAAGGGTGGACACACAGGAAGATGGACTATTCAGTATTATCCCTGCTTCACACACAAGATCATCCTTATTCCATCTTCCGCACACTTGGGTCGTCCCCTAACATGGGCGTCAGTCACCTCACCGAACAGGAGGTTCCGATACACACCCTACTTAGCCAATCCGAGACATCCCACGCACCATTGGACGCTTCCCGAGTCCTTTTCAATTGCTCGAAGAACTCTGGTTTCAACACCTTTTGCGAATTGCGCGGTACTGGGACGGGCAACGAGTGTAATGTCCCGAGCGTAAGGAGATGGAACCTGTGCGGGTTGGTTTGATACCACTGGAGTGATTGGTCTGCATTCGTCCACCAAAGGAAATCGAGGACACACAAACCTCTTCTGGGCCACTATAGTCAATCCAACTCATCCACTCGGCGATGCTACCACACTCTTCGAGCTTGTTACAGAACTGAGTGTAATTTTGGTGCAAGTAGAGGGAAAATAGGGATGAATCAATCGGTGAGTCTGCATAGAGCGCCTACCAAGAACTGTCAGTATGGCGTACGTCGTTGGAGCGATTACCAAACCATACATTAAGGTCGACCAGGGATGCTTTGCGGTCATGGAGCTTCAGGTGAGATGGGAGTTTATCTGGGTTTGGAATGCCCCGTTCGAGCAGCCGCAGTTGTTCTCGCTCCCGCTTCGTTGCTGAGGAACTTGGAGGATCGCCCTTCCCTACAAACACACATTTCAATATGAGAGCTCCAAACCAGAACTACGACATACGTTTGTTATATAGGATTTTCCCAATCAAATGGAATAACGCCAAACTCTGTTCCCTTTGAGTCGCCAACTTAAGGAGTGCAACGGAATCGCTCGAGCCACCCTTTCTGCCCTTCTTGGTAGGCCTCTTGTCGACAAGAGAGGAGATTTGGAGCTCCATGACTGCCCCTCTGATATCGCCCCGTGAACACGTTATGATCATATCAAGTGTATTCTTGGTCGGGCGGAGTGATGGACTGTCTTGGAAGTATTGGTTAACGATAGCCTGCAGTGCTTTTATCATTAATGTCGGGGCGACCGGGTTGAAACTTCGCGAGTTCAGTTACTCCATTCAGTATGTCATCTATTGGGCTACTCACCTAATCTGGGTCACATAAGGGGCTGAGAGAAGATCGGTGGGTAGAACACTCCTGATGTCGAGAACTTCCTTCTGCCCTCGAGATGAACTAGGCCCCCCAGCTTCCTCTAGTTCCCCCCTTGTGCCAACGTCACTCACGATAATCACAAGCGGGGTGTACTCCCTATTCTGTGAGGTCTGCCGTTGCACAAACAGACGGAGGCTGTCGTGGAATTTTTGTCGAGTGTCGGCATGCAGAATGTTCGGTAGGTCCTCGAGGAGGATTACTTGTCTGGCAGTTGACCCGGATGACGACCCTCTAAACACCGATCTTGACATGGAAGCACGGGTCAAGAATGCCTGAAACTTGTCAAGTTGCGGAACCGCATCCAAATCTAATGGAGTGCTTGTAATCGAGGTTTGTGAACGGTGAATCTGGAAGTGAGAACATACCTCCGTATGAATCTGCCATGGGATTCTTCCACTCTATCAGTTCGAAACCTAATTCTCCCGCAAGTACCTTGACGGTGGCTGTCTTACCGGACCCCGCTGGTCCAGTAAGTGCAAGAATACGCTGTACCACCATCAGTTATAGAGTGAGCCGAACGCACTGTTAGACTCACCCGGTACTTACGGAGTTTCCCCCCGTCCAATGCCTCCATAAGCCAATGACGAACGTCATCAACCTTCTTCCCGTGGACCACCAGCTCTTCCTGCGGAACATAAGGACTGACAAACAATCATATCGTAGGGGATACGTACCGTTGTAGCAGGTTTATATGTGTCAACCCACAGCCTCTCCGCTGAGGGGTCATCAGGAAATCATCCGATCCACATGGTACACACGTACAATCAAATGACGAGTCCAAGGTTTCTCTCTGTTTCCCCTTGGACATATTACTGGCCGGCGATGAAGTGGGCTGTGAAAGTGGCTGGGACGACGAAGCATCGCTGCCTTGCGACGATTTTGTGAGCGCGAAGCTGGGCGGGACTGCGAACTACAACCTGAACCACGTTAATTAAACACGTCGACGCGACGGTGATGGGATACGCAACGGACAACGACTTGAGTTTCTTCGTCGGAGGCTGACAGTCCGATGCAAGGGTGCTTGTACGCGAGGACTTCCTGTTTCCCGCGGACGAAGAGGGTTTCGACACGCTTTTCGGCATGGTTGTGGAGGGTTGGTGAGTGGACTTTGATTCTCACGATCGCAACAGTCTTCCTCGATCCACCCACGCGGGATGGCGGAGCACAAACAGTTCTGCGATCTGGCAACACAGCTGGTCACCGAATCACGTCGATCTACGGCGTCGGACACGCTATTCAAGTACAACGATCCGCTTGTCCGACAGATCATACGCGAACAACGCCAGCTCGAGGCTTTCATCCAATCCGTGTTGGCAGACACCCCAGAAACGTTTACCGGGGAGTCGCCGGCTCTACTCATCTACCAAACCGCCATCCTGCGAAACAAGCGGTGTCTACTGGCCTATCATAACCATCGGATCGAGGGGCTGAAAAACATGTACTGGGCTGTTGGCGGCGCCCTCCCCCACCTTCTCTCATCGGCAGACATACGCAGCAAACTCTCGCCCCTCGAAGTCGATTTCCTGAAGAAATACAATTCCCAAGTCATGGATTTTCGATCTGAATTTTCGGACGAGCTGGACATCATGGCAGGAATCACGGAACCGCCTAAAGACTTGAACGTTCTGGTGAAGGTTATCAGGGATTGTGGGGTTATTCAGACGGAATTAGGAAGCATCGACTTCCGCAAGGGTCAGAGGTTCATGGTTAGGCGGGCAGACATCGAGCATCTCATCGTGCAGGGTTATTTGGAGGAGGTCCAGTGATATTTTTGTCGAATGGGTACGTTCGCCAGCTGCCGAGGACGACCTGCACCCTTTATCTCAATCCGGACCAAATAAGTAGCGTCATCCAGATCAGGGCGGGATTTTGCGGTCAACCCACGAGACACCCCCGGGTTGCTGTTGCAACAGCATGGTACACAATGCATGGACGCCCAGGCCACATGATCGGCGTACCCGGGCGATTCTGATACGCAAGGAATGCATTAGGAGCCATGTGCATCTCCCCGCGTATCGTGTGCCTTACGTACTTGGCGATTGTAGCAGTACCTCCAACAAGCGGGAGAATGAATCATCATGTTTTTACGGCGAAGTGATGTTGAAAGTGTGGGAAGTTTCCGCTTGGCGACTTGAGTGATGTCAATCACATTGAGACGGGGGTTTCACGTCTTCCCCGGCCTCCGACATGAAAATCCTCTGGTGAGCAATGCTGGGCAATGATGGTCAGCAGACGACGCAAGCTTAGTGAGCTCTTCGCGGCCATAGGGTTTACCCCGTACGCGTACGAAGCCGCCGGAGATACCCAGACGTGGCGGGCCTCCACAAAAACGTCCTCTCCCAAATGTAAAAAAGACCGTCGTCGTCGCGAGTGGGAAAGGAGGAGTCGGGAAGAGCACGGTCGCAGGTTAGTCCCACCCCGCACGAACGATAGCGCTGTCTCTCAAGCGGCTGTTCAGTTAACCTTGCGCTGGCCATGGCAAGGGGGAGCCGCAGGAGGGTCGGGATACTTGACCTGGATATATTTGGACCCTCAGTCCCTACCCTAATGGGCTTAAACCATGGGGAAGAGCCAGAATTAACGAGTAGTAAGTTGCCAAAGACTTCTTGATTCACGAAACTGAAGAATGGTAGGCGGTGCATTGGTCCCCTTGACGAATCACGGAATCCCTTGCATGTCTATGGGCTTCCTTATGCCCCGAAAAGAGGGCTCAGAAGGAGGCGATGCAGCTATCGTGTGGCGTGGTCTCATGGTCCAGAAAGCAACTCAACAGCTGCTCTTTGATGTCGACTGGCGTGATTCCAGTGGATCAGAACTTGATGTGCTTGTGATCGATATGCCCCCAGGAACCGGTGATGTCCCATTGACCCTTGGCCAGTTGGTGAGTGTGGACGGTACGTGGTCTTTATCTTCACTTGGCCATTGTTCTTCGTTAACGGCGTGACAGGAGCCATCATCGTATCTACGCCCCAGGACGTTGCGTTGGCTGATGTCCAGAAGGGCATCTCTATGTTCCGCAAGATCTCGGTGCCAGTAGGAACAAGTTCTGTAGAGAAGGTCGTTCATGGCGAGGACTGATAGAACGTTTTTCCCCTTTGCTTGTTACAGATCACTGGCATGGTCCTGAACCAAGGGTACTTCATCCCTCCCGGATCGACGACCCCGTTCCAGCTCTTTGGAAAAGCGGAGAGTTTCCAGCGTGTTGCAGATCGCGCTGGGATTCCCACCCTTGCGGAATTGCCGCTCGTTCCCGGCGTGAGCACCAGTGGAGACCAGGGCGTACCGTACGCGTTATGGAACAAGCAGGATGACGGCATTGCGGGTGAACTGTGGCTAAAATCCATGGAGAACGTTGCCGACCGGGTGTGGGGGGCGATGGGCTGAACCCGAATTTCATAACCGCAAGACCGCCAGGCACGGAGGAATAGATATCCATCTTGCCAATCAAAGTCCTACATTCAACCTTGCCCTCCCGCCACTTCAATAGGTGCAACGGCATCTGTAATTTACAGTCCCGTGGAAACGGGCCCACACCTTCCGTAGCGTATTTTGCAATGATAATCTAAATGTTTTTGGTACCCAAGCCTTGGAACGAAGGCGTGCCGGGAAGATTTTGCTTGGATCACCCACTTCTCTCGCCGGATCGGTTGGCACAACTTCCACCTCCCCCTCGATTGCCCGCTCTCCCCACCTCCCTCCCCTCCCTCCCCTCCCTCCCCCCACCCTATCTTCCGTCCCCTCCTCCTCCCATTCCTACTCGGCTACCTTTTGATCCTTCCTCAAAGACGTTGGTTCTTTTTTGGCCCGCGCCGCCAACCCTTCCGTTCCCGGAATCTGATCACGACTCTCCAGCTCCACGTCCTGGCACATTCTGCCTATATCCATCGGTTTATTTCCGCTTGATTCCCAGCACGCGTCAGAGCAGGCACGGCCGCTTTACATACCACTTGGATAACCCACACATCGCGAAAAGGAGTAGCCGAAACTCTGCTGGTCATTCGCCCTGCCAGCTCGTCCGACCTCTCCCATGAGATGTCAGCCCACAACCATACCTCGACGGGCGACTCCAGCTTTTCTATAGAATTTATTCCCCCTGAAGCCGAGAAACCTTTTGGTGCGGACGCCCGAACGTGAATGCGAGTGACTACACGCTAACGCCTTATCAGAGCCTCTAGAAGCGCCTCGCACCGTAATTCACTCTCACCGGTGCCCCTCGTTCCATTCCAACATTCTCATTCTCAATCCTCCCAGGAATCACCCTGCTCCCGCAACTCCTACTCTGAAGATTACGACCCTACCTTTGACCCAAACTTTGACGAAGATGCTGTTTATGATGGTCTGTCGAGACCCAATCCGTCTGTCCCCCTGTTCACAGAGCTCCCCACGTAGAATCCCCATACCCAGAGGTCCGATCCGCCGTGGCAAATTTTGACGACCCGGAAATGCCTGGTGAGTTTGCCGAGCCGCCTTACCTCACTGGAAGCACTCATTGGGCGATGAAGTAAATACCCTTCGAGCGTGGATCATTGGATTATTTTGGGCCGTCGTGTTGCCTGGGGTCAATCAATTTTTCTTTTTTCGATACCCAACGATTACTGTTGGAGGGGTATGTCCCATGATTCACTGCGCCATGACCCACTGACGAACCCGAGGTTATAAGCTCGTCGCGCAACTGGTGTCTTATCCGATGGGCAGACTTTGGGCTCGGTTCATGCCTAGAGTTAAGATTCTCGGCGTCTCCCTGAACCCAGGCCCCTTTACCATTAAAGAACATGTAGGCATCGATTCATTTCACCTGGGCACGTTCTCAATGTTTACTCAGGTATTGGTCACAATTATGGCGGGTGTTGGATCAGAATCTGCTTATGCGGTAAGTGGATTCGCACGGAAACGGAATCTACCCCGCCTGATGGTCGGCGCGTGCAGACCGACATTATCGCCGTACAGCGAGTGTTGTATAAACAAACTTGGAGCTTCACATGTAAGGGAGGAGTGCGTTATGGTTGTCCCGCTTAGTGCTCATCGTTTCTAGATCAATGGTTACTGGTCATGTCAACCCAACTAATTGGGTTATCGACCGGTGGAATCGCGCGACGACTGCTGGTCGCACCACCGTCCATGAGTGAGAAGGACCCTTTTATCGGTCGAGACGAGGTGCTAATGAAACCCCCAGTCTGGCCGAATACCCTAGTTATTTGCGCATTATTCAATACCCTACACTCACAGAAGTACCTCGGTGCTGATGATACCGGACCGAGTCGAGAGAGGTTTTTCACGTACGCTTTTATTGGCGCGGCGCTATGGTGTGAGTATTCTCATTGGCTCATGATCGCGAACCCCTGACCGAATTCCTGGAAGACTTCGTCCCGGGTTACCTGTTTCAGGCGTTGAGGTGCGGCCCCCGGTTGGATACCCTGAACGTATTTAATGTGGCCCCTCCAGCATGTTCAATTGGGTTTGCTGGATTGCTCCAGAGAACGCGGTAAGTACACTCCCTCCCGTGCTGTCCACGATGCTGAGTCAGCCCCAGATCGTCAATCAAATATTTGGGTCAGGATCCCTCACTCGGAGAAACGATCGCCTCACTGACGTCTCCCAGTTTCCGCGGGGGCCTTGGCCTTTCGTTCTTCACCTTTGACTGGAATGAGATTGCTTACATCGGCAGCCCGTAAGCCTGCACCCGCCTCACTTTCTCCGCAACCACTGATCGTCACTTTTAGGCTCGTGACACCTTGTACGCAGCTCCCCCATCTCAATTGTACCACTCTAATTATAGAGCGCAGGGTGGTCGGAAGCAAATGTCGCTGCGGGATTTGTGCTGTTCTTTTGTAAGTGTGTTTCTCCGCGTACTCTTGTGGGCGTCTTGAATAGTTCCGTTCGCAGGGGTCGTAACTCCTATCATCTACGTATGTACCTGACACTTCCGTGACGGCACACGACTAACCTTTGGCTGACAGTACACGGACACGTGGTACAGCAAGCGACTCCCCTGTACGTGCCACAGAGTTGTCATCCTCATCCCCGACCAATCCCCCCACTCAGTGATGTCGTGGAAACCGTACGACAATACTGGTCTGGAGTATCAGGTCCAGCGCGTCTTGAATGAGAACGGAACCTTCAACCTCGAACAGTATAAAGCCTACAGCCCGCTATTCCTCTCGTACGTATTAGCCCTTCGACGCCCATCTCGACTTTCAATGACCTCTGCCTCCAGTACCTCGTTTGCGATCGCATACGGACTTTCCTTCGCCTCCATTACAGCCACCATCGTGCACTCGATCCTGTACTTCTGGAAACCTATCCGAGTCCACCTCCGACGTTCTCTGCGGGAACAGCCTGACATCCACGCCAAACTGATGTCTAACTATCGTCAGGTCCCCGAATGGTGGTATGCCACCCTTTTTTCGATCAACTTTGTCTTCGCCTGTATCGGTGTTCAGCTATGGCCCACCCATCTCCCGATATGGGCGTTGATGATTGGTCTGTTGATAGGTAAGTAATGTCGCCCTCCGTCTGTATCTGCGGCTGACAGCACGCCTAGCCATTGTATACATTGTCCCAATAGGTAAGGCGGAGATGTCCCAATCGATTTTTCTGACGCTGTTGCAGGAATGATCCTGGCCGTCACAAACCGACAAGTTGGTCTTAAGTAGGTTACCTTGTATTGACTTACGCTGGTGGTTAACTGGCGGATTCCTCAGCGTTGTGAGCGAGCTGATCATCGGCTACATGCTACCGGGGAGACCAGTCGCGATGATGATGTACGTGTCAATTTTCCGTTTCCTACACGTCACTCACCAATGCTGTTTGTTTAACAGCTTCAAGGTACCACCAGTCATGACTTTCTGTTGATCAATTGATACTAAAATAAAGCTATGTAGACCTTCACCTACATTTCTGTCAGCCAAGGTAATTCTCGTGGTCACACTTTTCAGGAGGTTCCCTCCAACTCACCTTCAATTAGCGATGGTGTTCACTGCGGACTTCAAGCTGGGACACTACATGAAGGTTCCACCGCGAGTCATGTTCTTTGCCCAAATATCGGCCATCATCGTCGCTGGAACTGTACAGCTCGGTGTCCAAGCATGGTGATGCATCCCGCGCTTTTTTGTTTATTCCTGTGCTGACTTCTTACCAAAGGATGTTCGAAAACATTCCGTCAGTTTTGTTTCCACTCGTTGGGGGTGATCATATTAACGCTTTGGTATAGGGACATGTGTTCCCATGATCAGAAAGACAAGTTCGTTTGCGGTTCTACGCAGGTATTCGCCACCGCGTCAGTGGTAGTCAGTACAAACCCCACCCCCCCACGACAGAACGACTGAGATTATTTCGTAGTGGGGTGTCATCGGTCCTGCCCTCCAATTTTCTAGCGGCCAAATCTATTAGTACGTTTCGGGTTTCGTCATCACATCTGCCTTACTAATCGTCGTTCTAGCGGTATGTCCTAATACTTCCCTTGGCCCCCCGAGCGATCCCCCTCACCCATCTCAAGGCTTGCTTTGGTTCTTCTTGATTGGAGCATTTTGCCCTCTCATCGCGTGGGCGCTCACCAAGCGATATCCCAGGTCTTGGATCGCCTACATTAAGTACGTTCATCTCACATATCCGCTCGCGTCATCAGTCTGACGATGTAACGTCCTCCTTCAGCTTTCCGTAAGTATTACACGCGGTCCAGGAAAACGTTCGGATCCGTCGATAACTTCCTAGCCGACTAAAGTCTCTTGTCATTTAGAATCCTGTTCGGTGGTGTCGGCCTCATCCCGCCTGCAACGGCTCTGAACTACGTTCCGTGGACTATGGTTGGGTTTGTATTCCAGTACCTGATCAGACGGCGCCGATTCTCCTTCTGGGCGAAATACAACTGTATGTTTGCGCTCTTCATTCCCCGAGTTAAAAACTAATCTCGGGGCTTAAAGACGTGTTGTCCGCTGCATTGGACGCCGGTACTGCGATTAGCGTTGTGCTAATCTTCTTCTGGTGGGTTCTTGGTTCCTTCATTATGTACAAGGCCATTCATATACCCTTACAGCTTACAATACCCCCTGAACGGTTCAATCGGAGCGAACTCGATCCAACAATGGTGGGGCAATAAAGTGTACCAAAACACCATAGACTGGAATCAACGGCCGTTGATGGAACTTGCACAAGGAGCCAAGTTTGGGTACGTGACTAGCGACCAAGTTCTGAACGTCGATGAGCTTACTTTACGACCGGTCTTTTCGCTCCAGACCCGATCCAGGTGGTTGGTAACATATGAGGGTTTTGAGTGATTGTATTTTTCTCACGGACACCGATGCTTTGTTCATTTCCTCTGTTTAACCCTCGCGGCTGCTATTGTTGTATTACCAGATCCATTTGTAATTGCTTTTACCGTCTGCTATAGCTTCCCATATCTTCATGGCTAATCCTTGGTTAGAAATCTAGAATTCATTGTAACTAAGGTCCCCTACGATCGCAGCTCCTCAGCGGTTCGTCAACCGCGCCGGGGTCTCAGGAGCCTGACAGCCCCCAGCTCGGCCCCGATCGGAGGAACCCCGTCCTACTGATACATGAAACCGAGAAAAAGGGATGGTCACAGCTACCGATCGGTGTTTGTGATTGGGGAATCAAAGCGCACTTCCGGCTATACTTCGAGCCCGAAACCACCGAAGTCGAGGAACGCCTCTTCCAAAGAAAGCTTGCGTACGACCAGGGCCTCGACGATGAACCTCGGTCCGTCGTCAACAGAGGCTGGGAATGACACTTCTGCCCGTGTATCGTTGTCGGCGGGAAAGGCCGAAAGGGGGTCGATGGAAACATGAAGGCCGTCAAGGGCCGGGATGAGCGCGTCAGCAGCGCTCTGTATAGTATCTTGTGCTATGTTGGAGGTTGCGCGTCGTGCATCGTTTCGTCTGTCTTTGGCCAGCTGACGCCAAGCTTGCTTCGTTTGTTGCTTCGTTGGGATGGTGGCGACCATAGGTGAGTGGGCCGGGTTGGGGGTAGGGATGATGTATGAGGAAATGCCATGCTTCTGCTTGTGCTTCTTCTTCCCGTGGTGTCCCCGGTGCTTGACGGATTCTGCATGAGCCGTCAAGAAGCTGGCGCGGGCGCGCATCGGTCGAGGCTTATAAACTGAGGAAATCTCAAGGTCGATGGTTGACGACGAACGCGTCGCTCCCAACTCCGGGTCCACCGGGAAGATTGTATCAGGTACGGGTTCGTGTTCGGACTCAGACTCGGTGCTGGGGCCTGAAGAGGAGGCGGTGGAATTCCCGCGTGATATGAGGGAGGGGGGGCTTCTGTCGGCCCTTCTCACTTCGCCAGTGTCGAAGTCGATGTATTTGGCGGCGAGCCTTTCGTTGAGTCCTGCGAGCTCCCTGGGGACTTCAATCTCCTTTACAACCACGACGCTTGCGCCTATTTCCCCTGCCATCATCTCCAACGTCTCGAGGGATCGTTCGAGGTATTCGCGGGAAAGTCCAATCAAGAGGCCATCGTCGGTAACCCCAAGTTCGTAGCAGGCCTGGCCGCCGCCCTCAAGAAGGCGCCACTTGAGCTGGGTGACGAGTCGAGCAAAACGAGTTGGAGTGGGATCAATGAGCTTGAGCTTATACTCGATATTACCCTGAGATTGTATGCCGAAGAGAAGTGGATGGGTTAATATCGAGCCATCGCGGATCAATGAGTATTGAGTTCAGTACCTGCTCGACTTCCGGAACCAGTTTTGGAACGCCTCTGGGGAATGTAGGGGGAGTCCCTGGGGTGGATGAAACTAGAGATGACGATAGTTCAAGGCTCGAAATAGAGCGGGAGGAAGGGGAAGCGAGGAATGGGTCCCAGGGGCTGGCTACCCTGGGGCTTTCTGAATCGTCTTCGCCGAACATCGGCCGGCGTGTGTGTTGATACGTAGTGCGGTCGAAAGTGGTCGGGAGGACGGGGGGCAGGTCGTACGGGCGGATCGAAGGGAGGAAAGTCACAAGGATATTCGAGGGACCATCGAGTTCTGGGAATAAAGTCTGAGTAGAGTGAAGGTGTTGGAAGCGATCGAGGTCTGGTTAACCTGTATATATGCAGTTTGTGACTTGAAGTGACTCATCACTTGACTACCTCATTCCATCAAGCGACATAATTATCTGCGCCTCGATGCGTCCAGCTACGGGTCGCGACTGTATGAGTACCCTGTACATGCTGGAGGATCTCTTCAAATCGTTCAGCCGTAACCACCACGCTGATCCGATCGAGGTTATCTCCCCAGGTGACCTTGCTACAATCGCATAACAGGACGATCATCCTGTACGCCACGAACAGATGCCCGGGATGTTTAGGAACTCCCTCGTGTTGTAGCGGAGTGCCGTCCTCAAGATGGAGAACCTCTGTGAGTACTCGCCTCTCCGCACTTGGCGCTGCCGCCTGGTTGGCCGACCTGCTCTTATACTTTGAACGGCTCGGGAGGTCAGTCACTATTTGCTGTGGGAACAAGCCTGCTTCGATGACAGAATAGTATCAATGGGCGGATGGCCCAAGTACTACATCACTGCACCCCTCATCGCTGATCGCCGGTGAGATTACGTGCCCCGTCGAGAGTGCGGATGCATATGACTGGCTCTCAGACTCGAGTTAGGAGCAAAAGCTTCGTCATTCGGGCGAGCAGACGTGCGACTGGGACTGATGAATCCAACGATAAGATAGAATGCAACTCGAGGGGAGATCGAGGGGTTAGTAGATGACCCACACGCAGTCCGTGAGATATCTACTCTTCATGACGTGGGCCTGTTTCGTGGACCCTCGATCTACATATTGTAATTAGCGATTCTGGAACGAAATAACCGCTTCGCTCTATACATGCGAGTGTGGGCTCGCTGCTGTGGTCAGGGAACGGCTGCTGCATATCGGCGCCGACTTCTTCCATTTACAGACTCTGAAGCGTTGAAAACGTGGGAAATCCCGCCCAATATCCACGTGAGCACAAGGAACCAGCGGGCCACAAGCCCACTCACATGCCGACACCCCCCTCACACTGACAAATACCTCGAAAAGCCCGATGGCTCCCAAACAAGCTTCGGGGGTGCGTCCTCTCCTCGTTTCTGGGTAGATGAGCTGACTCTCAGATGTCCCGTAGATGGCGTTGAAGCGCATCCAGAAAGAAATAGCAGATATCAAGAAGGAGGATTTAGGGGGGATGGCGATTGAACCCACAGACAACCTCTTCCTCTGGAACGCCTCAATACCTGGCCAGGAAGGCAGTCCGTATGAAGGGGGGCTTTTCCGTCTCGAAATCCATCTTCCATATGACTACCCGTGCGTCGCAATAGTCTCCACCCGTACCTGCGCTCCCAACATTTCCATATGCCTGCTAGATTTTCGGCTCCCAAGATCCTCTTCTTGACTCGGTACGCATCAAGGCCGAATCTTCCCCCGTTCGTACACTCAACTTTCTCCCTCGCTCAGGATATACCACATGAACATATCTGATCGTGGCGCCGTCTGCATTGACATTCTCAAGAATCAGTGGTCACCGGCCCTTTCAATATTTAAAGTTATTTTATCCCTCTCGTCATTGCTTACGGACCCCAATCCCCGTAAGTGAACCGCCTTTATGTTACCTTCCCGTTACCTGACAGAGGCTTCTCCTTCGTGGACTATTAGAGGATCCCCTCGGTATGACATCCCGTCCTTATCCGGGATTCTATTTTCTGACACCCCCTTTGCCGCTACATCGGTAGTTCCGTCAATCGCCACAGAATACGTAAGGAACAGGAAACAACACGATAATAACGCAAGACATTGGACAGAACTGTATGCGCGGCCTGGGGTTTCGCCACCGTCAACGTCGCCTCCGCCGTCCAGCGTAGGCCCAGTTCCAATAGGGTCATCACGACTGTTCTCTATCCCTGTCCTTGATACCCAACGCCTATTCGATTCCATTCAGCTGCGATCAAGGTCCCGGACCTCGTCCGTACCGCCCTCACAACCCTCCACGCCGAGCGTTACAGACACAACCAATGAGCCGATCCTCATCGAATCTGATAGAGAAGAGGGCCCTGGTGATGATGGTTCACCGCGATCAGCTCCTGCTAGCCTTAAACGGAAACGCGAAGAACCACACGATGATCCAGGTAGGCAGGAGAAACGGGGGAGGGGAGAGTCGGAGCTGAATGTGGCTGGGCCGAGCTCGAACGCGAGCGACGTCATCGTCATTGAGGACGATGATTAGGCAAATTTGGAGCACCCACTTGCATTGAGCACACTTGTTTGTTTCACACCCCCACAGCATCGGATCCTGTTTTCGCATGGTATCATACATCCATAATTGTTATTCGGCTTCCACACAGGATACTCCACGTGGACGTCATTCCTCATGTGACGCTGTAATGGAACAAGTGTCGACTTGGAAAGGCTCTCTCGTGTGTTCCCGAACAAATCTTAGCATATTCAAGCTTCGCAGTCACGACATGAAACGTTTGGAGAGTTCTAGTGTTTGCATTGGACACCCATGCAGATTACACTGCAACGATTACGGATGAAGAATATAGACAAGACGAAATTTTACACTACACACATAAATCCCAGGGGACATGCAACGATGAAACGAACAACAGACACAAGAGGTACATCAAGATGGACAACAACAAAAAAACATAAGACGACTGCTTTATTGGTGTTTCCAGCTGGTGATTCCGGTAACGAAGTCCATCTCAGAAGCAGGAATCCACTTGGTCTTGAGCCAGAACTTGTATCCAAAGAAGAGGAGGAAGAAGAGTGGGATTGGCAAGTAATTGGTGATGAAGCTGGCGGTGTCCCAGTTACCATTGAGGAAGACGCTCCAGTTTGCGAAGAGGATGATGATAATGGACCACACCAGACCCCACCAAGCGGCGTATGGCATGAGCTTGCTGTGCCATGGGAGGTTCTCTGGATTGATACCTTGCGCCTTCATTCCCTGTCGGAATCGAATGCCCGTGACACAGATACCGAACCAGTTGAACATCCCCGCGACGGCGGACATGTTGGCAAACCAGCCGAAAACGGTGTTCGAGGACTCGGAGACGGCCATGTATGACAGGCCAGCGAGAAGGGTACAAAGACCCACCGCGTAGACAGGGGTCCCCCTGGCGTTGGTGCGGGAGAAGATCTTGGGGGCCTGACCGGTTTTGGCGAGACCGTACAAGGCACGGGAAGAGGTGTACAAGTCGGAAGAGCCGGCAGACCAAGCAGAGGCTAGAGTGATGCAAGGTTAGGAATGATGCAACAAGGGACAAGGGTAACTAGAGATAACGTACTCAAGAAGCAGGCGTTGGCGATATGGGGAAGGACCCTGATTCCAGCCCGCTGGATGGCAACAACCCAGGCGGAAGAGGCAGCGTTACCGGTATCGGTGATGAGATTGGGGTCGTCGGACGGGCAGATCAAACCGAGGATGAAGACACCGATGATGTAGAACAAGAGGATACGGATCCAGACACCACGAATGGCGCGTGGGATGTTCTTTGTTGGGTTCTGGGTTTCGGCGGCGGTCATTCCGAGAATCTCAGTTCCCAGGAAGGCGTAAGCGGCTCCGATCAAGACAGACCAGACACCGGCAAAACGACCCAAGGATCCCTCGATCCCCTCGAATTGAACGAGAGCGCCGGGGTTATGCTGCGTGAAACAAACTCGGTTATTCATCCAGCCGGGATGCAGAGAGCGCGAAACATACCCAGTAGCGGAACCCGAGCCGATCATGGTTAGGAGCACCACCCAAATCGATGACAAGACCGAGAATAATGAGGCCAATGATGGTGATGACCTTGATGGAGGCGAACCAGAACTCGCATTCACCGAAGGCGCGGGTACCCAAAAAGTTGATGATGACGATAACGACACCGGTGATGGTAATCCATACGGCATTGTTTATCTCATTATCCCAGTCTGTGGGGGTTCACAAGCGCTGTCAGTACTGATGAAATGCAGGACGAATGGGGGAAACAAGACGCACAGCCGATGAGGACGGCGGCGGCGGACAGCTCAGCAGGGAGGGTGATGACCCAACTGTACCAGTAGTTCCAGCTAAAAATAGAACGGGGGTGTTAGTACAAATGGAGTTACTTCGGAATGGAGAGCCAGGATCGCTCACCCCATCGCAAATGCCAGTGCTGGGTCAGCGAACCGTCCGGCGAGGGTCACCTGGCCACCGGGTACGGGGAGGAGAGTGGTCAACTCGCCCAGGGTCAACATGACAGCGACGCAGGCGGAAGAAACGATCATGTAACCGAGCAAAAGACCCAAAGGACCACCAGAGGCGAGGGACCTGGCGGTACCCAAGAAGAGACCAGTGCCGATGACGCCTCCGATGCTGTGGCGTGAAGACGGTCGATGAGCACAGTGGAGAGGGGAGATGTAGGGGGTGCAACTGGACTCACGAGATCATCTGGGCATGGCGATTCTTCAGGCCACGGTGGAGGTCGCTGTCGGGGCCAAGGTCATGCTTCTCGAGGTTTTGGTCGACGGATTTTTTCTCGTATTCGTCCGACATGTCTGCTCGGAGATTGAGTCGGGTTCAACCGGAGTGGAGGGGGGTTGGGGAGGAGGGAGTGTCAAAATCGGTCTCGAGGAGAAGAGACGACTTTGCAACTAGAGGGTGGCGAGGCTCTCTGGGAGGGGGAGGGGGCACGAAGGGCGACATTTGGACTGGGGGGGCAGGTTAAATAAACAGAAGAGCTTCCGTTCCCGTATGCGCGAGGAGAGAAGCGACCGATGCCGGCATCGGCCCATGCGGAGAAGATTGATATCGGGAAGACTTGAGCCGGCAAACAAGTCGACCCGCGCCCTCCCACAGAGTCCCACACGACGAGGCGAAAGCCCGTGATAGTTATTCATTTCCTTATCGTCCACACATCATTGATCTGTCGACGCATTCGCAACATCCTTTTGTCAGCCTCCGGGTGGGAGCAAGACCCCGGGACGCACAGGTGGGACCCGGGAACCCCAACCCGAGAGCAGTCTCCGTCCTACCAACTGCATCGCATCCCCCCAGGCACGAGGATCGTCCGCGTGCAGCATCCAACGCCTCGCTAACTCTCGCTAGCCGGCCGTTCGTGATCGCCCGGAGTGCTGGTGATCGACGAAGCTGATGCAGGGATACAGACGCATTGCATCAACTACTCCAACAATCATCTCGGCTTCTCATCTCACTTCACTGCCTTCTCGACTTCTCCCCCTCGAACAGAAACGTTCACAGAATCTCATTGTTATCCTCGCAACAGCCTCAGCGCACAGTATACATTAAGTTTATCCTAGAATTGATGTCCAAGTACGGTTCTAGCGGCAACACAGTGTCCATTGGTGGCTGTACCCAGACAGCCGGCCTGAAATGGCCGAGATAACAACTACCGACCGAGATGCACAGATATTGCAGAACGATCCGAGTTTCCAAGCGAGAACGGAAGAGAAGGAACGGAAGTTAACCAGCAAGAAGCGAGTCGATCACACCTAAACAGGGATGCCCATCGGTGTCCGAGTGATAGAGGGTCCAGAGTGATCGGGAGTAGCGTTCAGTCCAGTTCCCCAGTTTCCAGCGTCAGACACCAGTCCAATCCAGCGAGCCCTTTCCCGAGGAACAAAATCTCTGGGCGGGGCGTGTCGATCTCCATTGCCCGTCTCGATCTTCCGATTGACCGTGGAGGATAGTGATGGACGGCTTGGCTTGCGCGATTTGGACACCGGACTGAGTGATCCGCCCCCGCCCTGCGAACTTCCGGTCCTCCTTCGAAGAGCGTCTTGTTTGCGGGCCTCTGCCAGAGTGATCAACGATACATGGTTGAGACCAGCCCCAGCGTGAGCATGATTCCGAGTACGAGACCTGACAGACCCAGCAGCATCCTCTTCAAGCCGACGTACCCGATCGCGCTTGGCAGCTTCCTCCAGGCTGATCAGTCGAAGAGTCGCCATATTCCCGTTCCCAGCGTTGATCATGAGTGAATCGACGGAAGCAACAGCCGAAGGCGGTGGCGATGGCAGGGGCAGAGATTTAGACTTGTCTGCCGCATCACGCTTGGCCTTCTCAGTATGCTGGGCCTCGTCCAAGCTTATCAGAGGGACGATCCAGTTGGTGGGTGCTACGACCAGTCCATCCTTCCTCGCAGCTACGGCAGCAGTAAGCGTTGGTTCCCGTTCACGCTTCCGTTCTTTAGGAGTCTCGAGCGCCACCTTCTCCTGGTCTTCGTTCCTCAGACAGGCCAGGCGTTCCTCCTCCTCGCGCTTTAGTTGTGCCCTCTTCCGAGCAACCTCAGCAACCTCGCGCTTCAATTGCCTGACCTCACGCTCGACCCGCATCTCCTTCTCCAACACACGCTCGGCAGCACGGTTCCTCATCGAGACCTCGCATCGTTTAGCCTCCTCCAGGGATATCAGCGGTGCGGCTTTGAGGACTTTCTTCGTGCTGTCGCCACAGATGTCGAAAGCAACGGTGCTGCGGTGTTTCTCCCGTGGACCGGAAGAAGTACATGTGACAAGGGACGGAGGAGGCATAGCACCAGGATCGGCGGGACCGGCGGGGATAACGCCACGTGGGGCAGCATCACGATGAGATTTCCAGGCGAGGTTAGAGACCGGTCCAAAGTAGATGCTCCCACCGGTAAGCCGGTACCCATGGGACTTGTGGTACATGTGCTCGAAACCACGCTTGAAGATGCTTGGCGTTTGACTAGCAACCTCAAGGGACACGAGTTTTGGCGCCTTAGATCTCCAATAGGGTTCGCCGATAATGGTGATAGAAGTTATGCTGGAATTTCCTTTTTTGTGTGTCCGGTGTACGGACTTGGAGCGAACGACTGGAGCGGAGCCAGCCACAGACGAAGACAGGACGAAGGCAGGAACCACAGGATCGGCTGATTTCCCCATGACGAGACGAGATATGTGGAGTTGCCTGGAATAGGATGAAAGAAACATGTGAGTTTCCCGGTAGATGACCAGGGGCAATCACGGACGAGGGGACCCGACCGCCGAATACTGACCGGTGCAAATACGGAAGAGATATTAAGGTGGTGTAATAGTGTTGAATAGGAGAATGAATGACAAGGAGTGTGTAGGTGTGGTCGGAACTTGACGGAACTTGAAAAGAATGACTTCGGTTAGAGGAATAGAGATGTCGCTTTCCGAGCGTCGCCTTCAAACGAGAGAACCTAGCGGACAGCCGACGAGGAGCACAGCCGACAGCACAGGCGAATAAGAAGGGCGACGGTGGTGGAACAGAGGAAACCAGTTAGGGGCCACCCAACTACGGACGCGTTCGTCACCCGACTCTGGTTTGTTTCCCAACCGAGCCTCTGGCATTCAATCAAGAATAGACGCGATCAGTACACCAAAGCATCAGAACACGATGTCCCAACAGCCTCTCTGGCCTGGCACTGTGGGAACCCGGGCGCAGTAGTATGAGCAGCACGATATTGAGTCCCAGTCGTACTTAGCGCAACGAAAGCGACTGATACCAAATCACGCCTTCTTTTCCCACCACTCTATCGTAAGTACCTCGCGAAGATAAGTTCACCCGCGTCTAGAACGAAGCAAGTCTATTCGCCGAGTTCATCCCGTTCTGGGCAACAGTTTCCGAAGGGCCTTTAGACCCCAGGAACGGAGGTATTTCACCCGCAAGTCCTCATGTGCCCACGTCTTGGCTCCTCTTGGCTCCCGCCTTCCGGAACGGCGATGCGGTGATGGCCCCGACGACGACGGCTCCACTGCTGCATCAGTGGAGCGGCCTCTCTCCAAGTGAAATCATCTCGACGTCAGCCTCTGACATGGCGAAAGATCCACTTTGGCCTGAATAAAACACTCCTCGACAGGCCCCATTTTTCTTCCCATCTACACAAGCAACCATCATGTCCAACAACGCTCACACTAACCCATCTCCCACACGACCCGGCGTAGGCACAAGAATCAAGCGAGTCTTCTCTCTCTCTATCTTGAGACTCGGAAATCTAACCTACCGTATTTGAATTTCGGTAATCACAGAGGTGTCTTCAAGACTGCTCACGGCATCGGCGAGAATGTTCGCGGCCGGACGCTCGGAGCCATCGATGATCTGAGCAGCTCCGGCTCGCCCGGAAGCAAATCCCATTACACCTCCATCGCAGATCGTGGTCGCATGGAGGTAGAAACGGGTATGGCTCGTATATACGGATATCCCGACCCCAACGTGGGTAACATCTCACATAACGAACCTGTTCGGATGCCGCACCCCGTCACCGGAAATCCTGGAAGCGATCACACTACCGGAACGGGACCCGGGACAGATTACATCCGCACTGGAGAAAACGACTACGACCGCCATGACCGTAACGGTGGGGCTGGGAGAGGTGCCCCTGGGTATGGAGCGGATGACGGATACGATCAGTCTGGTGTTCGAACCTTTGAAGACAAACAACCTGCGATCGACCTAAACACGGAGGCGGGTCCCGACCCAAGTGGGAGGGGTAGCCTATCTCCCAACCGTGGCCCCCAGAGCACTGGCTCCGAGGTGGGTTGGACATCGAAGTCACAAGCCGGGGCACTCACTCCCATTCAGCAGAGGATGAAGCGAGATTTCCCTCCAGAGCTGCCGCCTCGACCTCAGGCTCAAGCCACAGATAACGACCAACATGGTCAGATGTACCAATAGATCACGCTACTTGTATTAGTACACGCCCTTCCCGTAATCACCCCGTCCCGTGAATGTCGCACCCTTCCAAAATTTGACAGACTCGATCAATGACGGCCCTGACCGTCGCCAAAAAATCCTCTTCAGGTACCTTGTGCCTTACTCTCAAATTAAATTCGTGTCTCGATTCGTCCTGTTGTCGTCGGTGGAACGATTCAACACAGTGCTTGACGTTTTGGAGGACAGAGACAAGCGGTGGTTGGAGGTTCCTGGGAGCGAACGGGAAACTCGAATGGGTGCCAGAGGTGGCTCCGGATAAACCTGAATGCGCCTTTATGGATCCCTCTAATCCATGGAGCACCATGTGCCAAAACGTCGACCAGCTAACCCAAACCAGATCAGGTCAGTCGTGAGAAATCAAGGTGCGAGTAGGAATATTACACCCACTTCCAACCTGCGTCCTTTTCGAGGACGTCCTGGACGATGTCCATCCATTCCACCTCCCACCCTTGGTTCCCAGCGTTCGACGATAAAAGATCTCTGACATCTTCAAGCTCTCGTTCGACGTCTACGATCCTACGGCATATCGCAGCATACATCGATGGGAGGTTGACCGAGTTACACCAGTTGTGATTAATCGAGATGCAAGTGGTGAGGTTCTCGACGGTGTGGTACCAACCGCTAGGGCTTTGGGAACAGGCCCGGTCGTGAACTTGGGAAGGAAGGCCAGATGGGAAGAAAGGGACGTACACAAAGACGGTTTCACCTGCCTCTTGGGTCAGCTCTATCCCAGGCTGCTTTCTAGCTTCGTCATCAGGGGTCCAGAATCTCCACAATTTTCTTCCGATGACGTTCGTCGACCAAGAGTACGAGTCGTAAACATCCTTGTGGAACGGCGTGAAGGTGCCCTGGATCCCCAAATAGACGAACCGGAAGTCGTCGTCGGTGAAGGTGCAATAGTGGTGATTTAGCCAGTCATCAGCGAACAGGGGTGGTGTAGTGTAGAATGATTGGATTGCAGGGTTGTGGAAGGCCCAACGAGCAAGGTGCCAGTCCTTGACGTATAGCAGCGGCTGATCTTTCTCGGCAGCATCGTGGCTGGTGCTTAACCATCCTCGTATAACTTCGCCGAGGGTGGTGTCCTCTGTGCACGAGTCCGCGGTCGGAGCGCGACAATTGGTGACAGAGACGGTTTGCGCGCCGTAGGTGTTGGCAAGGTAATCCCAATTGATATCTCCCTTGTCACCAGTCGCTCCCCAGAGATGAAACGCAGGCCATGATTCCGTCAGATCTTTCCCGATCAATACGGGCCTGTTTTTGATGAGATGGTCGTTGAGGAAATCGATGTATGTGGGAGAATGGTCAAGCCTGTCGATGACCCCGAAGGGTGTCCTGCAAAAAGTACGGGTTCAGCGTTCATGGGCGGAAGAAAGTGTGTTCCTGGCGTACATGCTATTCGGCGTCATTGGGCCAAATTTTGAGGTGAGCTTCAGGGCTTCTTGTTCGATCATCTCAATGGGTAGGGTAAATGCAATCTGATCGTCAGCATTCGCGGGGGAACACGGGCTGGGCGCAGCCATGCACACCCCGCTGCAGACATCCTGTTGTATGATTCTGCAACCGAGCAAACTTGACAGACGAAGTTAGCGCCTGCTGCCATGTCGACACGTGCATCGGCTGTTGGACTCTGGGGGGGGGGGGTCAGAGCGGTGCTCAAGGTCGATAACGGCAACAATGAGAGGGGCTTGGGCGATGGTGGGTGTGTCCACGGGACGCCGACTGTTTCACACAAGCTAAACGGTCTGAGCCACAAGAGAAAGAGCATGGCAACGCCAAGGGGATTATGTAACCCGTTCAAGAGGATTTGAGGCGACCGAAATTCCGCCCTCTCTTTCTTCAACCACGACCACCACCCTTCCTCAACTTCAGACTATTCCTAGTCCTTTCGTTCTTTGCTTCAACACCTTCCTTTACTCTCCCTAGCCATGTTCTTCCGCTCTCTCGTTACCGCCGCCATAGTTTCGCGTAAGTCTCGCATATTGTGCGTCTCGGGCGATTTGTTAATACCCGCTCCACAGTCGTTGCCGCTGGCCCTTGCGTTCGCGACTACGTCGTCAAAGAAGGAGACTACTGTGACAAGATTTCAGCCGCCAAGGGTGTTTCCACGTAAGCTTTGTTTGCTGTGCATTTAGTCTCGTCGACTCGGTTATAACGTCGATCCCCCCGCCTATTATAGGTACCAGTTGGCCGTTATTAACTACGGCATCATTAACGACGAGTGCACCAACCTCGTTCCCGACCAAAAGATCTGCTTGGGATACGAGGGCGAAGACTGCACCACCGTTTACAGTACGTTTCTTTCTCGGTTCCTGACCGGTTCGCCCACTCACTCCGCCTTACAGCCATTGTTGCGGACGATACCTGCGAGGGTATTGCCAAAGCTCACAACGTGAACACCACCCTCCTTCACGAGAACAACCCCCAGATCGATCCCGAATGCAGCAACATTTACATCGGCGAGGTTCTCTGCGTTGCTACCAAGGTCATCGTTCCGCCTCCCGCCGCCACCGACAAGTCGTTCCCGACCCCTCCCAATGCTTCCCCGCCCGTCCCCGTGAAGACTCCTGAGCCCACTGTCGACACCCCGAAGCCCGACGAAGGTGATGACGATTATGACGACGAGGATTTGCCTTGGTGCGATGAGCTCTAGGCGTTTAACTTATACCACCGTACATCGTGATGTTCCACCGTATACCCCTCTCGAATCACATCTACGGCTCTTGCAGTATATTATCAGTCGAGTGGTGAGGTGTGGATAATACTAGGTGCTAGTATACAATATTGATACCGGGCTATCGCGCTTCATGTCGTGGTGCTACTTCAGTCATTCCCTTTCCGTGGTGCTGATCCGTTGCAAATGGTCCCTTGAGCACCCGTCCGTGGTTCAGGGTCAAACCCAAGACCGAGTCTCCCGAACCCTAACCTGAACGCTTCGTAGACAGACTCGTGAGGAGTGGGGTGAATCGAGTTTATGATATGTATGAGGATGAGGCCAGTGACGGGTGAGAAGCAATATGTGTAGTCGACCTCCCACTCGGATTTGGCGCCGCTCACTCTTGCCAGCCCGGAGACACCTATTCGCATCGATAGCGATCTATCTCGGTTCTTGCCAAATTGTTTCGATGAGGAGAGAGAGGGTGATGGTGTGGGTGTTGTCCGTACGCTGAGCAAGTCGACTCGGAGGTCTGAGTAGAGGGCGTTGAGCGTGTGTCGGACGAACCCCGACGACGTAATATATAGCGGTGCGCCTGGGCGGGCACTCTTTGTCAA
>Ga0307517_10001477_pt1 | contig 39334 bp, 18 predicted proteins | sample 23_EM_MG_FD_194515 | JGI IMG/M metagenome (GOLD analysis project Ga0307517, IMG submission 194515) | Populus trichocarpa ectomycorrhiza microbial communities from riparian zone in the Pacific Northwest, United States - 23_EM | ecosystem: Host-associated > Plants > Roots > Unclassified | place...
AGGAAGTTGATAATATGAGAAAGGTATGTCTATAAAAACTATGTGATGAATTTGAAAAATTACATATGCTTGAATCAGAGAATATTTCAGAATACTTTACAAGAATATTGACCATATATAATCAAATAAAGAGATATGAAGAGAATATGGAAAAGACATATGTGGTAGAGAAGATCATATGTTCGCTGCAAAAGAAGTTCCATTATGTGGTGGTCGTGATAGAGGAGTCGCAAAATATAGATGTTCTTTCAATACAAAGTCTCATGGGAAAATTACAAGCCTGTGAGAAAATAGTCAATGAGATTCAAGAGGATGTGGGTGCATAAACATTTTTTCCAAAGCAAAATGGTTCTAGATATTCCCAAGAGGGTAGAGGACATGGACAAACCAAAAGAAGTGGAACAAGACGCAAATTTGGAGGAGGAGGCAATGAACCTCAATTGGTCGACTGGTTATACTGACAGTGGCAATACGAGACCCAGGTTTAGCAAATCAAAAGTTAAATGCAATAATGGTAAAAAATATATATATAAATATACGTCATTATGCTAGGGATTGTTATAGCCCAACCAAGAGGGTTGAAGAGAATGCAAATCTAGTGATAGAACAAAAGAAGGAAACCACCATACTACTAGTGAATAATGAGAGAATGCAAGACAAAGGGAACATGTGGTATCTAGACAATGGAGCCAACAACCACATATGTGGAGACAAAAACAAGTTCATAGAGCTTAATGAATCAATAAGAGGTAATGTCACCTTTACGGATCATTCAAATGTTGCCATTAAAGGAAAATGTATAATTTTGATTAAATTCAAAGATGAAAGTCAACAACTTATTGGTTGTTGTTACCCATTTTTGGGCCCCAAATAAACATGTGAAGAACAAGAAAAGAAAATACAAAAAATTAAAAAAAATATTGAAGAAAATAAGAAATATATCAGTGAGGAGAACATGGAGAATGCCTAGAAATTTCCAAAGACTAGTTGAGGAAGATCAAAATACACAAGATTAAAAAATTTGACAGTCCAATTTTGACTTATAAAGACCCTATTAGCAAGGAAAATTCAATTTGAGAAAAATTCAAAATTGAATGTTTAAGAACTTAATTGAGTTTTTTTAATGTTTAATTGAATTTATTAAGGGCTTAATTGCAAGAAAAATTGATTTTTGAAGTTAATTTAGGCTTTATTTAGAAGAAATTAAAGTCTAGGGTTGAATTGCAATTTTAAAGAGTTAATTTGGTCAAATCAAGGGCTTAGTTGCATAAATATTGAAGTTTGATGAGTAATTAGAAACTTGCTTGAAGAAATCCAAAACTAAATACCAAACCAAAAAAAAAACATGTGAATGTAGGGGTTTGAAATTAATTAAATCAAAGGCCAAAATAAAGAAATTGGAAGTTTGTTGATCAACTGAGGGCCAAAATGCATAATTTCATAACCTAGGACTAAAATGAAATATATAGGAAATTAACTTTGGGGTTGACTATTGAGTTTGACAGGGTGCAATTGCATGCAATTAAAATATAAGAGGCAATTATGAGTGCGATTAAAAGAAATTGAAAGAACAAGTACTAAATTTAAGTTTGTCAAATCCCAAATTAAAAATCAAAATTTTAGGGTTTAATCTAGTTGACGCGTCATTCAGCCATTATTTATTTTCTTTTTTGGTAGTTATGGCTAATTGAGTAGGCACTTTCAGGCGAATAAATGTGGTGTTTGCGACCACCTTTGAGATTGTAAACACCATCATTCAACTAAGAAACACCTTATCTACAAAGATTAGCTACTCTCATCAAATGTTTACATCCCATTTTCATCAACGAACTCAACAACATCTTGTCCCCCATCAGTCAATACTGCATTTTCAGATTCTAGACTGATCGGGTTGGCACTTTTAAATGAATGAATATGGAGCTACAAACCTTCAAATTGAGCAAGAATGGATCCAAACAAAAGATATGTTTCTTCTCTGTTAAGATCAGGTGGTCTCCAATGACGTTTACATTGGCGTTGAACCGACAAAGCCTCGAAAATTGATAACTCAGTCATCAATGGTTGCGATACCATTTCTCAAAACCACTAATCTTTTTCGTGTGTTCACACTTCAAGACTTCTCAGTGGGTTATTGTTAAAGGTTGATCATGTTTCTCTCAAGATCAAAAGGCCAGAAACAAGCTCCTTGGTCTCCAAGTTTAGGAAAACCACCAAAATCTCCAAAAGCCAAGCTTGTTATAAAATCACCATTGTAAAACTAGTATAAGTACAAAGCTCACGTGTAAAACATACACAAAACTCTTTTATCTTGATAACAGAACCAAGCTTTGATGAATAAGGATCAATCTTTAATTAAATCCATAAAAATCCTAGCTTGAAACCCTATAAATACCCTCGGAAAATCAGTCAAATAAGAAGGGAGGAAATAGGGGAGGAAAAAGAAAAAAATGAAGAAATAGAGAAATAGAGAAAGAGGTGAGGAAAAGATTGATAAAGAAACTCTAAGTGTGAAGGTTGAAAAAGAAAAAATGAAGAAATAGAGAAAGAGGTGAGGAAAAGATTGATAAAGAAACTCTAAGTGTGAAGGTTTAAAAGCCTAGTATAAGGATTTCCTCAACTTTGAGAAAAAGTAACAAGCTTGGAAAATAAGAAACCAAAACGCAACAGCCACTATTATGAGTTTTGGGAAGGTATAATCCTTCACTAACCTAGTAGGTGATGTCTATGAGGAATACCTCTAGCTTATTTTGCATGTTTAAAGATGTTTTTGAACTTGCTTTAGTGTTATGATGTTCTTTAGTTTTGATTTAAATTACTATATAAAATATTTGTTGTTATTTTTTAAATCTTGTTTGGAGTTGTTGTTGATGTTATTGGGTGCCAATATAATATGTTTGTGATTGATTTTAATAAAATAAAATGGTTTTTGTATTCTACTAAATATGACAGTAGGTGTTTGATGTCTTTTTAGGGCTTGTTGATGCATGTTATAGGTTCCTGGTTTTTGTTTAAGTTCTTTTGAGTGTCAAGATATCATTTTGAAACCAAATTACATAAATATATACGCTGTTTTAAGTTGATAGTTTTGAAGATTGGAACCTCTTGCATGATTTTGATGTTTTGATGTTATTTGTTGGTTTTTTTATTCAAACATGTTAGGTTATGATAGTGTGACTTGTTAGAATAAAAAAAAAACATGTTTTAGAGGTAAGCAAAATCAGTTTTGGAGGCTTAACTATGGCTGATTTTATTTTTCTGGATAGTGGCTGGGTTTAAGGCGATGTTCTTCTTGTTCTTGGGAAGAACATTGTCTTAGCCCCATGATTTGAAACATTTTTTGTTCAATTATTTTCACTAAATCATTCAGGTAATGTGACTAGTAAATAGTTTAGGGTTTATTTGCATCAATAACAAGTTTCTAGTGGTTTTAATCCTAGGGTTCCGGTTTTAAATTGAACCTCATTTTGATAAAATCATGTTGATTCTTTGATAATCAAAGTGAATGGATGCTAGAGTATGGATCCTTGTATGATTTCCAACATGTCTATATCTTTGTTTTGATTATATCTAGTTTGAGTTAGGATCCATGTTGCTAGATTTGCCTTGGATATTCTTTGTGTTCTTGATTTTTCTGGGTTTGATCCATTTTTTGTCAAAGATTTTTGTGTTTTGTGTTTTTTTAAAGTTTGATTCGTTTTAAGTTTTGGTTTAGTTTCGGGTCAAACTAGTATTTTTTGTTTGGTTTATGGTCAAACCAAAAATTTCAGGTCAACCCGGTCATGTCAAAATCGTGTCAAAATGTTAAGACCATGTTTGGTTGGAAATGTTTATGCTAAAGGTTTTTTTGGTTTAAAGATGTGTTTGGCAAACACCTCTTAGACCTATTTTGATAGTTTTGGTTTTAAGAAAAATAGGTTATTGCCAAACAAAGCCTAAATAAAATATTAAAAAAACATTTCTTTTTTTTTTTACCTTGCATATGGCAAAAAATCCTTAAAATTATTTGAACATTTTTTTAAAAAAATCTAAAATATTTTGGCATGTTTTAAAAAATATGTTGCATGGATTTTATAACAAGTTTGTAAAATTTCAAAGGATTTTGGTCTATATTTTAAAAATACAAAAAATTTATTTTTGGCAAGAAAAATATATTATTCATTTTTAATATAAGGATAAAAAAACCTAAAAGGAGTTAATATCCAAAATATTAATAGGGATAATAATTTATTATTACTCACTTTAATATAAAGATAAAAAATCTGTATGAGGTTAATATCTAAAATATTATTAGGAATAATATAACTTATTCATTCATAATACAAGGATAAAAAAAACTACAATGAATTTTATCTAAAATATTATTTGAAATTACGCGATTGCCAAAAATTCAAAGTGTATCCTGAAAGAAGCCTCAATGATAATTGAAAACATTTCACCATTCTAGACTAAGTTCTTGACCTAGAAAATTAGAGTTTGTTTATCATAGCAAACCCACCATAGTAAGTTGATAGAAATATTATCAGACCATAACAAACAAAAAGAAAAAAACAATGCAGCCTACCTCAGGTATAGCTTATTAAGGGTGTTAATACATTCCCTTTATGCAATCAATCATTTACCTAAAATCTTTGAAAGACCAATTAGGGTTCTTAGTAACCATAATACTAGGTGACGACTCCCTTATCAAACCAAAGACCTTTCCAGGACATCGCTTGAAAAGTATCATCGTGATGCTGCGCCCCCGCGAAGAAGGCACAATATTGGTGATGTCTAATATATATTAACGGTAAAAAGCAACATATGGAGCTCAATATAATTGTTAGAGAAGGGGTGTGAGATTAAGATGAAATATCATGCTTTGACATTACTTGACGCTAAATGAGCTATGATTGCAAAGGTAGTCACGAAAAAGAATAGAATGTTCTTGCTAAATATAGAGATAGATGTGCCTAAATGCATGTGTGAAGTATGAGACTTGGCTTTTGTATATGAGACTTAGGCATGTAAACTTTGATAGCTTGAAGATGATGGTATAAAAAAAGATGTTGAAGGGTCTACCATCCATTATACATCCAAATCAGTTGTGTGAAGGGTGTTTAGTGGGTAAATAATTTCATAAGAGCTTTCTGAAGGAGTCTACATCAAGAGCAACTCAACCCCTACAAGCAATACATGTTGAAGTTTGTGGTCCCATCAAACCATGTTCGTTTGATAAAAATCTGTATTTTCTACTTTTTATTGATGATTATAGTAGAAAAAATTGGGTATACTTCTTAAAAGAAAAGTTTAAGGTATTAGTTGAAAAAGAAAGTGGTTATTCTAAAAAATCATTAGGATGGATAAAGGGTGAATCTTTTTCTAATAATTTTAATAAGTTTTGTGAAGATCATGACATAAAAAGACTCCTAATGGTGTCTAGATCCCCACAATAAAATGGCGTGGTGGAGAGAAATAATATAAGCATCCTCAACATGGCAAGAAGCATGCTCAAAACCAAGAAGATGCCTAAATATTTTTAGGCTGAAGCTGTAGATTGTGCTATTTATTTGTCAAATAGGTATCCTACTAAAGGCTTAAATGGCATGAATCCATAAGAAGCATGGAATGGAAGAAAACCAAGTACTACTCACTTGAAAGTGTTTGGAAGCATTGACTATATGCATCTAGATGATTAAGTAAGGATTAAGCTAGATGACAAGAGCAAAAAGATGATCTTTGTTGGTTATGAGCAAAAGTCCAAAAGATATAAACTTTATAACCCCAATAAAAGAAAGATGATGATTAGTAGAAATGTTGAGTTTGATGAAGAGGAGGAAAGATATAAAGATCATCAATAACCTATTATTACACCTTCGCAAACACCAATGAGCTCAACTTCTCCTTCTCCTTTATTATCACCTTGCTACATGTGATCCTATTGTGTTTGAAGAAGCAATGAAGGATGAAAAGTGGAGAATTGCTATGGATGAGGAGATTACATTAATTGAGAAGAATGACACATGGAAATTGGTTCGTTGACTAAGAGGAAAGAAGTCAATAGGTGTCAAGTGGATCTATAAAGAAAAAAAGAATGTCAAAGGAGAAGTAGAAAGGTACAAGGGAAGGTTAGTGGCAAAAGGCTATAGTCAAAAGCATAAGATTAACTATGATGAAGTATTTGCTCCAGATGCTAAATTGAAGACTATTCGATTAATCATTGTCATCTTTGCCCAGCATAGATGGAGAATCTATCAAATGAATGTCAAATTAACCTTTCTAAAGGGCTTTCTTGAGAAGGAGGTCTACATTGAGCAACCTATGAGATATAAAGTGAAAGGACATGAAGATAAGGTATTAAAGTTGAACAAAGCCTTGTATAGATTGAAGCAAGCCCAAATGGCTTGGTATAGTCGCACTGATAGCTATTTCTTAAAGAATGGATTTGTTAAATGCCCTTATGAACATGTTATCTATGTAAAGATCAAAGAGAATGGTGATACTCTTATTGTATGTTTGTATATGGATGACTTGATCTTTATAGCAAATAATCCAAAGATGTTTAGAGACTTCAAGCAAACAATGATAAAGGAGTTTGATATGACAGATATTGGCATATCCTACTACCTAGGGATTGAAATCAAAAAAGGAGAAGATGAAATCTTTGTGAATCAAGAGAAGTTTGCAATGGAGGTTGTAACACTCTCAAATTATAATGTCATGAAATCTCCAAACATTTCTTTACAAATGTCAAGTATTGGATAATATGTCTAAAATTATAGGATTTTTTTTAAAAAAAAAATTTGGTAGAGTTTCCTCTATTTTTGTTGGTACCAAGTTATCGACAACACTTCTATTATACGTCATTACGACTTCCATCTTGATCCAATCATCCTAGATCACATTCCATTCATCAAACAATAACTCAATACTTATACTTATCAATATATTCAAGTCTTATAATATCAATTAGTAAATCAACATAAAAGTACTACTAAAACAATTCAAAAGATAAACAAATTCATCACTAAAAGTAATAAATGTTAACTAACTATATATATGCCTTTAAACTACATAAATACAAAATTAAGTTTAAAAGTCATATTATATTTATATTAAAATCTTATCTTATCATTTTGGAAATGATTTGGTCATACTAACAACTATACATATATATAATACATCCACTACATATTACACCTTCTACTTGATTTTTACAACACAAAAATAATATGTCTATTACATACTACACATCTTCTGCTTGATTTTTTTTACAACACAAGAGGATTTACACTGAAAGTAAAGACATGAAAATTACATTCCAAAATAGTAATTCATAAACAGGAGAATTCCTACATCTAACGATCTGCATTACCTCGCGGTGTACCTATTTTAATAATAATCATATTAATTAACTTACTCACTATATTAGTCTAATATTAATTATTTACTCTTAACCTTCGAAGTTTAATACTTCTACTTCAATCTAAGTCAATCCCTTAATTTACATAATCTTTTCAAAACATAAAAATCCAGCTAACTCATCTTAATTATCAAATAAATCTAACACTTCCATATAATTACTCAGAAATTTGGTTTTCCTTCCTCGGTTACCAATAGATCCGGTAATTCTATTCGAATTACCCATCATCCGGCTAACCTCTTTTGTTAGCCAATCAATCCGGTAATTCCATATGAATTACTCCTTATCTAGTTAACCTCTTTGTTAACCAATAAACCCGGTAATTCTCTTGATTACCTAAAAATCCGGCTAACCCATTTCGGTTACCAAAATCAATCCAGTAATTCCATATGAATTACCCAGCATCCGGCTAACCTCTTTTGTTAGCCAAACAATCCGGTAATTCCATTCGAATTACCCAGCATCCGGCTAACCTCTTTTGTTAGCCAAACAATCCGGTAATTCCATACGAATTACCCCATATCCGGTTAACCTCTTTGTTAACCAATAAACCTGGTAATTTCACATAATTTACCGATAATTCACATAATCATAACTCAAATTATTCATTTGCTCCATTCTCTTAACATCAATTAAATAAACAACATAGATATTTAGGGAAACTAAAAATTACAAAATAACGTAACGAATCACCTACCTTCTGCTCGGGATGACTCAGCTCCTCCTGTCTGATAACCAACTCCAAACACAACTCCTGAATCAATCAAGCGTCATTATATCATTAGTCAATCAATATTTTTCTTACGTGTCGAAACAAAACGCACGTAATATTTTTAGTTGTAATTTGTTCTAATAAAAATTCATTCTCAAATATAACATCATTATTTTACATACAACCTCATATTTAACTCAAGTTACTTCTTTTCTTACTTTATGTTCATAATTCCTCCATCAAATAATCCTTCTATTATTTATGCCCTCACATCATATTATTTATTTTATCTAAATATATGTAAGAACTATATTCAAACACAATCTAGACATCTTGTCTTCATATTTTCTTTTAACAAGTTTATTTCTCTTTTAATTTTAATTTACTTATTATTTTTATCTTCTTTTTTTTCAACTTAAATGCTATTTCTTCATTTAGTCTTTCTTACATTTTCAAATATCATGATTAAACATGGTTTTTTTCTAAACATTAACATCAAAACTCATTCTCCCACTTTTTTCTTCATTTGGCCGAATGTGATGTTTCTTTTCCTCCCCTAAATTTTTCTTTATTTACTTGTTATTTCAACTTGTTTTCATTGTATTCCACTTCAATTTCATCATTTTTCCTTCCCCTCCTAATCCCCCCAAAGTCACATAAGAACCCTAAGTTCAAAAATCAAGGATTTAAGGGAAACTAAGGTAAAATTCCATGAAATTACTTCATAACTTAATCAAGTAAGCTTAAGAAAACATCTAAATCAAACATTAAATCCAAACTTCTCATGCTTACCTATTGCTTTTCTTCCAATTTCTCTTCTCTTCCAAAGTTAGCCGAATTCCCCTTCTCAATTTCTCCTTCCTTCACTTTATTTAGTGTTTTATAAGTTGAACTTGCAAGTTTATAAAGGTATTCTCTCAATTTTCTTAATGTTTTTCCTTACTTTTCTCTCTTTCTCTCACGTTATTTTATGTTCTTTCTTTTCATATTTTTGTTTATGCCCTGTCGGCAATTAATAAAAGAGGAGAGCTTATTTGTTTTCTTTTCAATGGCAAATAATCATTCTACCCTTAATGACTATTTTTACCTTTATTTGACAGTCCTTATTTTTTTTTTCTAGCACTACCGAGCTTCGTTCATCTTAAAATTTTAACCAGATTTTATTCAATATATATTTTAAGATTTCTCATACAATTTCACCTCAATCCGATGGTTGGATGGAAAATTATGTCCAATAACGTAAAACTAGTCAAATTGTGATTTTTTGTCAAATTTCTGAATTTCTCTAAAAATTCTGAAATTTTAACCCAAGCTAAGGCATCATATTAGAAGGCTCTATGCAAATTTTCAGAATTTTATGATAACCCGATCGAGAGTTATGAATTTTTTTATTTTACATGAAACTAGTCAATTTATGATTTTTCACCCAGAGGTTCTCAAAAAGTTCAAGATGAAGGATTGTGCAAGAGTAAATGCTCCAATTGAGTGTGGAGTAAAGATGTCAAATAATGATGAAGGAGAGAAGATAAACTCTACAACCTTCAAGAGCTTAGTTGAGAGTTTGAGATATTTGACATGCACTCATTCATATATTCTTTTCAAAGTAGAACTTGTGAGAAGATTTATGGAGACACCAACTATGATACACTTCAAATCATTGAAGCAAATTCTTTGGTATATCAAAGGTACTGTTGATTTTGACTTGTTCTATGATTATTCTAATAGCTTTAAGCTTATAGGGTATAGTGATAATGATTGAGCTAGAGATATGGATGATAGAAAGAGCACTATGGATTTTGTTTTCTACATGGGAGACACAATATTCACATGGAGTTCAAAGAAGCAATCCATAGTCACTTTGTCAACATGTGAAGCTGAATATGTAGCTATTACATCATGTGTTTATCATTTCATTTAGCTAAGAAGATTATTGAAAGAACTATGAATGCCACAAGAGAGGTCAATTGAAATTTATGTGGATAACTCATTAGTCATTGCATTAACAAAGAATCTAGTATTTCATGATAGGAATAAGCATATTGACACAAGATTTCATTACCTACGAGATTACATTACAAACAAGGAAGTTGAAGTCAAGTATATGAAGACACAAGACCAAGTCGCGAATATCTTCACAAAGCCACTCAAATATGATGTTTTTATCAAGATGAGAGATATATTGGGAGTTATGAAGAAATCAAGTTTAAAGAGGGGGATGTTGAAAGTAAACTGATTTCTGAAAATTAGTTGAACCTATCGACTATTTGGGAACATGTTGACTGGTTGAGACAGAGCAACCAAGTGGAATAAGTTGAAGGGGTTGACCGGTTAAGAAACGGTTAACCGGTTCAGTTAGCAGAATACAATTCCTGATCATATTAGGATTTTCTTATATTAGTTTAATTCATTGATTGTCTATGACTTTATATTTATAAAAGGCTTGTAATTCAACATTATTAAGTAGTACAAAATAGAGAGAATAACTAATAAAGCTTAAAGAGAAACATTTAATAAAAGTATATCTTCCTCTCAATTTTCTTCTTGTTCTTGAGTTTTTGACTTTGCATTATTGTTTTGATCTTATCTTACACCCATCTTTCTTCCAACGGACAATGCAATTATCCAATATTATAAAAACTGGGTTGTCAGGTCACCCAGTGATTCGTTGATTTGAAAAAAAATGATGTAGTTTCATAATTAAAAAAAAATAGATTAATTTGAGTTTATATTCAGGTCAATTGTTATATCAGGTCTTAATTATAAGTATACAACCATGGTTGTCAAAAACACGTTACGCATTTTGACTCGTAAAATTATACGATTTTACGAGTCAAAACATATAAAACATATAAAATCAAGGTTAAAACTCGAAAACCAGTAAAATCGATCAAACCCGGTCAAACTCACATAAAATTGAGCGAACTCGTAAAAAAACAATAAACACGTACTGATATCACAATTTCACATGAAATTTAAAAGAATTGCTTAGCTGTTGTGCTGACTCAGCACTCTCTTTTCTCATGAGTTCTCACTTCCCAGTCCCCACTGACCACTCCCCCACCCGACACATAATGTTTACTACTTGTGGACACTAGCTTTGCACACCTGACACCACATTACAGAATATAATTCCTATTAAAAAAAAAAATCTGGACTTTTTCTTTCTTGTTTCGCAGTATCTTGAGCAAGTCAACAGGACACGGCTTCTTTTGTATTGATTTGGATTTTGGGTACATAAATAATGTAATTTTTCATAATCGCCGATTTGGAACTTGTCAAAGCCCCATTATTTACGTTTCCTTCTCATACACTTGAGTCATTGATGGAAACATTGGCCCGTCACTCGAAGTTTCACATAGCAAGACTTTTCCCCTCAACCACCCTCCTTTCAATGACGAGTGCGAGTTAACGGGAAAAGAAAAAAATTGGAGTTGAATTCATATAACCTAGTCAATTTGACGGGTTTAAAAATAACCTAAATGAGTAATAAAAATATTATTTAATTAAAAAAAATTTAAGATAATATCTTTTTAAAAAAAAATACTGAGACAATAAAATATTGGGTTGATCCAAATCAAACTAAGTTAACCTTCCGAATCGTGAACCAAGTCATCAAACTATGATAATTCCAAATAAAGCAAATCAAAACAAATTATGAAGCTCAATTACCAAAAACTTATTGTTGAATGTTGAAATTGAGAAAAATTCAATCTAAAAAAAGAACACAATAAAATGACAATGCTAAACAAAATTATGATTTTGAATAAAATTACAAAAATGTCATTGATAGTCTTGCAAAGTTTTTCTAAACTCTGATTACCCTAAATTTTTAACCTGAGATATAAAAATATGTAAGGAGACTCCTAGTAAAATTTTAACCCGATACAATGGTTGGATTGAGAGATATAATTGATATTGTAAAACTGAACAATATTAAAAAAAAAAGCTAAAAAAACCATTATTTGTCCGGAACGTAATGGCTAGAATGGAACTTGAACATTCTGACTAGAATTTGGGCTAAATTTTTTAAACAAGCCGAGATTCTGAGGGAGATTAAATATGTTCCAGTTTGTTTTGTTTTTGTAATTGAAACGAGATATACCAGTCATTCCAGATAGAACGAAATGAAATTGACAACCTTGGTTCACATAGCAAGACCTTTCCCCTCAACCACCCTCGTGTCAATGACGATGAATTATACGCTTCTTAGTTATTTCTTGTTGAGGATTTTGCATCCATCACAATTCCAAGTCCTTTCTGGCATAGGATAAATTAGGAAATTAGCACACAAATTAAAATAAATGATGAAATGACATAAAAGTTAAAAAAAATTTGTGAAATAGCACACTTTCACCTTATCGCCCTTTAGAAACACGACATTTACTAAATGTCGCTATTCCAAAGCATGAAAAAATAGTTGTCACACTTCAGAATAGCGACATTTAGTAGATATCGCGCTTCTAAAGCAAATGTTATGCTTCTGAAGCATGACAAGATAGTTGTCATGCTCAACCGATCGACCGGTTCATAATGGTTAGTGACACCGGTTCCGAAAATAATAAAGAAAATTAAAAAATTATCAAAACCAAGGGTCCTCGGTGAGATTTTTTATGTCCAAAGATCTAATGGTTCATGTAGCACAGTAAGGTTAACCTAGGTAAAATGGCCTCCAAAAAATCCTAGAAACATTTGAGCACGATCCAACGATCGAATCAAAAGTTATGACCCTTTTGAGTTGTTATTCTGGTCTGGCATGATTAGACCTCCTCTTGAGCCTAGACACATATCTCACTAGTCCATAAATACAATATCTGTTAGGCCATCTATGTAATTTGTTCGGAGTAGGTCCTCATTTAGTTATGGCAAACTCACATCTGACTACCTAGAATCACTCGTTATCATAAGCCCAACTACAATAACAAATTGGACAGATATGTATATTTTAACTCATAAAACATATTTGGAAGAAAAAAATTATAAAATTATCATTTTTGTATGAAACAATCGACCGGTTAATATAACTAGATCAAACCGATCGGCCAGTAAATTGGAGTTTCATATTGTCATGCTTCAGAATAACAACTACTTGCCACGTGTTGGAATAACAACATTTAGTAAATATCATGTTTTTGAAGTGTGATAAGTTGAAAGTAAGTTATTTTGTTAAATCTTTCTCAAACGGTGTTATTCCCTTAAATTTTTATGTTTACTGTGCTAATTTGACAAAAAAAAACAATCCTTTGACATAAGCATTAAGAGTAATTAAAATTCACTTGATAGAATCCAGTTTTCTGCTAATTCTAGGTTTCCAAAATAAACATATTACCATATACAATGTGAATACTATGTAAATAGAGAGATTGTTATTATTAGGGATGAGAATATTAATCATAGAAATTGACCCAAAATTAACTGAAACAAATAGTTTTTAAAAAAAAATTGTTAGAAAAATTAAAAACGTTTCATTTGAGTTTCAATTTTAAATCTTTTTTAAAAATCAATCCAAACCAAATTATATCAATCTGAATCAAACCAAACCAAATAAAAAAAAACGTATTAGAAACTAAAAGTATGTTATAAGCTCAAAACTCATTAAATTAAGATGGTATTTGGCATTGTGGTAGTGATTGTTTTTCAAAGTATTTTTTGCTTGGAAATGTATCAAAATAATTTTTTATTTTTAAAAATTTATTTTTGATATCAGTACATTAAAACAATCCAGAAACACAAAAACTTAATTTAAAAAAAAATTATTTCTTTTGTAAAATATGATGAGGCCGTCTAAACAACTGCCTCTAAAACTTGTCAAAATTGCTCAAAGGTCCATTAACTCAAAAAAAAATTAAAACAAATCAAACTAAACCAATTAATTTGGTTCTTTTATTTGATTCAATTCAAAAAAAATAGCAAAACTTGGTTCAAATCAAACCGTTTGAACTAAATTTTTAAAAAAAAATGCTTCGGTTATATATATTTTTTTATCCAAACCAAACCGTTTGAAATAATGCTCACATCTAAATAAAACGGAATTATTGGATCCCACATGTTTGTGAGTGGAGGAATGTCAAAGGGAGGAGCATCACACTAGATCGATGGAATAAATAAATTCTCATGCAAGGACGCGTGTACTACAGTACTGTAAAGGACTCGCCCATCTAAGGACTACATGAGTTTTCTGAAAGGCCAAAACTATATCAGCACATGCAGATAAAATCTTAAGAGGAGTGTGGAGATGATGAACTATTCATCAGAAATGGTTACCTGTTTGTTCTACTTTTTCATTGTCTTCCTTGCAGGCCATGGAGCAAGCTTGAATAACACAGGATCATGTGGAAACCGTGGCCCTGACATCCGATTTCCTTTCCGAAACATGGACAAACAACCAGACCACTGTGGTTGTCCTGGGTTTGATCTATCCTGCTCAGATGACAACAGCACAGTGCTTAAGCTGCCAACTGGATTGAGTTTCCTCATCGAAAGAATTGACTATAGACATCAACTTATTTATGCAAGGGATCCTCAAGGTTGCTTTCCAGGGCAACGTTTAAACTTCAGTTTAGGGGCTTCTCACTTCCAAATTAAGAACGATTGGCTGTATGATTGGACCTTGTTCAATTGTTCACTTTCTAGTGAGAAAAGGTCTGGGTTCATGTATAAAATCCCATGTCTGAGTACTTTTAACCATGAAGTTTATGCCTTTGACTCAAGTACCACCATCAGTGACTCTGATTTGTTATCTTGTACCAAGATGTACAACATTTATGGAATTTCATATAGTATGATACCGGAAGAAAATGATGTTCTTACTATGTCTTGGTCCAATCCAACTTGTGAATCTTCTGAAACTGAATGCTACCTTCAGCACACTAAAGGTATGCTTTTCTATCTTCCTTTCTTTTTTTCAAATTAAACTCTTTTCTTCTTTGTTGCTTTCATGATTTTACCAATTGCCTTAAAGGGAGAAGCTAATAAGTATTCGATCCCTTACAGATGTGCGGCCAAAGCTACTGATTACTGGTTAGTAGTCTGCTCAAATCTCCACCTCAATTTTACACTTGGTTCAATACATTACTTCCCAAAAAAAAAAAAAAGAGTTTCCTGACTCAGAATGTTGATATGCAGGTGTGATTTTAGGATTCTTCCTTTTTGCAATAGTGATTATTGCACTCTACCGCGCCTATAGCAACGATAAAACACAAAGAGAATATCAAGCCAGGGTTGAAATGTTTTTGGATGATTACAGATCACTGAATCCCACTAGGTACTCCTACGCTGATCTCAAGAGGATCACAAATCAATTCGGTGATGAATTGGGCCAAGGAGCTTATGGAACCGTGTTCAAAGGAAAGCTAACCACTGAAATTGCTGTAGCTGTGAAGCTCCTCAATAATTCCATAGGAAAAGGGGAGGAATTCATCAATGAAGTGGGAACAATGGCAAGGATCCACCATGTCAATGTTGTTCGCTTGATCGGTTTCTGTGCTGATCGATTTAGACGAGCTCTAGTTTATGAGTACTTGCCAAATGATTCATTACAGAAGTTCATATCCTCAGCAGACTCAAGGAACCATTTCCTTGGCTGGGAAAGGTTGAATCGTGTAGCTCTAGGCATAGCCAAGGGGATTGAATATCTTCACCAGGGGTGTGATCAAAGAATCCTCCATTTTGATATCAAACCACAGAATATCCTGCTTGACAACGAATTCAATCCCAAAATCGCCGATTTTGGGATGGCTAAGTTGTGTTCCAAGGATAAAAGTGCTATTTCCATGACGACTGCTAGGGGGACTGTTGGCTACATTGCCCCAGAAGTGTTCTCGAGGAACTTCGGGAATGTTTCCTATAAATCAGATGTTTACAGCTTTGGAATGTTAGTGTTGGAAATGGTTGGAGGAAGGAAGAACGTCGATGATACAGCAGAAAATGGCGACCAGATATACTTCCCGGAATGGATTTATAATCTCTTAGAAAAGGAAGAAGACCTGCGGTTTCATATCGATGGAGAAGAAGATGCTAAAATTGCAAAGAAACTAGCAATTGTGGGGCTGTGGTGCATTCAGTGGAACCCAGCAGAGCGTCCTTCCATGAAAACTGTTGTCCAAATGCTTGAAGGGGAAGGTGAAAACTTAACAAAGCCTCCTGATCCTTTTAGCTCCTCTGTCCCTAAGAGAACAAGTGCAGGCCACATGCCAGCGAGACGCCTTCACCAAGAGTTGGCAGCCATCTCAGAAATAGAGTGATCAGAAATTTACTCTTTTCAGTAATAACATATTAGTGAGCAATAATGAAAGAAATTGTTGTGACCTGTGAGATAGGTTCATGGATTATGTGTAAACTTATTGGTCTAGTACTAGCTTCTTCTTTTCTGTCAATTCACCTTCTAAGTTCTTAATTACCAATGCAGTGTCAATTCACAGTTTGAGATGTATCAAATCAATAAATTAAACTGTGTAAATATCTTTGCAAATCCAACCCTTTATTCATCATATTTAGGCAATCCAGTCTAACTTACTTCAAATGCGAAGAAAATCAATGTAGCACATAATTTGGAAGGAATTGCAGGGAGGATAGAAGGATTTTGATGGATAGGATAGTAATCTCAAGGGTCTATTTCTATCAAGTTCCTTCCTTGTTGATCAACAACGAGATGAATAGGTTGGCATTCATCCTTCTTCTTTCATCTCTTCCCTTTGCCATTTCTACCCTATAATACGTACATCTTTCATACCGTGATAGATTGTCACACGGCACAGACTTCTCGACCAGAAGAAATAACCAAGAACCCTACAATTCTTCGTCATTGACCTGCTTGCGCATGGTGGAAAAGTCTTGCCAATGTTTCAATCAGTAACATGGCATTGTTGATGTCACAAAGCACTGAAATATAAAATAATTGATCACAGGTTGCATCAGAGTGAATCTTACATGTGTCAAGCTTTAAATGAGTATGTGACATGAGATGGGATTAAGATGATATGCTCATAGTTAAGACTAGTCAGGTTAGGTGACTTCCGATATATTTTTTCTTAGAATAAAAATATTAAAAGGAGATAAATATTTTTAAAAAAATAAAAAATATATAATATACAGGTAATTTGCTCTAATTAGATTAATAAACTTGATTAATTTAATATTATCATTAGAAAATATAATATTAACAACAAATAAAACAAAAAAAATAACGATTCAATGCAAAAGATGAACGATTGCTAATATTATAAACTTGGATTGAAGGGTGAAACTAAAAACAACAAAACTTTCATAAGAAATTCAAGAAAAAAAATTAAAAAAAAAATCATAATAATAAACATCAAATCTTAAACATCAAAACATAATAATAAAAAAAATATACATATATAAAATTATTCAACATGTTTTTTTATACTAAAACAAACTTCTAGATATAAATTAAAAAACTGACTTGGTTAACACCGGGTCTTGGATGGAGTTTGAGTTGAAATTACAGCCACTTGAGATTGTCCCATACACCTAAAAAAAATATTTATTTAAAAAATTATGTATTATCACAAAGAAAGAAAGAAAACCTTTCTTCCTCTCAAAGTCTTGTCTAATTGTTTGGGATTGTGGTGGGAAGAAATAACGTTGGGGCTAGGAGTGTTGAATAACTGGCCTTAAGTAGAGCAAGGCACCTCATTTCCCGTCCAGGGTTACTTTTTCCCTGCATGTCACCTGAAAGAGAACTTACTCCTCACCCACTTCTCCACCATTAATACAGCGAGGGACCGCAACCAATAACTAGTAATTTTTTTTATCAATGATATGGCTAGACTCAACGACCAACGACTTAAATTTTTAGGTATTTTTTATTATTACATCACAATCCATGAGGTAAAATTATGTAAGTGAGATATATAAATATCTTGAGTTATCAAATAAATAATAATTGAAGTTCATTCAGCAGCTTTACCATTTCACAAACTCTCTATACTTTTCATTTTCTTTCTCTTTTCTATAAATTACTCCTCCTATGATACTAAGTTAAGAATAAAATGACCCTCTATTCCAATAAAAAACTTGTTTTACATACAAGTTTGTGGAAGTCACCCATCAACCCACGAGACTTGTGGCCAAGCCCATCGCTCCACCAATCCAAGATCGTAGTCTCAAAGAGCTCAATCCAATCCTGAAGTTTTCATAGCTTCATTAGTGGCATTATCTATAGAAAACTGAACAAAAACTAGTTCTTTCTTGTTTTACTTCTTATCACCAAAAGTTTTTTTAATGGATGACGACTTGAAAACTTCAAGATATGAGAGAATAACTAATCTTTCTACTATAGTTATTCCAACTTCTCCAATTCTCAAACAAATCACCTATCAAGTGAAAGTGCTCAACAATGTTATTGTATCTATACAACAACAGTTTCAGATTTTTCTCTCCCTTCACGAAAAACATAACATCTAGCTCTACTAAGTGTACAAAAATAACTTCAATTCTTTTAAGGAACAAGATAGAACAACATGCAAACTAGTAAGCACAAGAACATTCATACTCCAACTCTCTCTAAAGGAGTTTATCTTGCTATAAACAGCATTCCTTAGCAAGTCATATTCACATAAGTGGCTTTTGTTATCAATCTTCCTCTTAATCTCGCACGCAAGCTTCTTGTCAAAAAAGATCAAGATGCAAGACGATATTAATAATTGCATGATCTTCAAAGAACAAACAACGATCACCCCTACAAAATGAAAGATTCTCCATTTTATCTTCAAGTGCTGTACACTTATTTCTTAAATGATTGTGTCTCTGTCATGGCCAACTTGAACGACTACAATGGAATTACAAACCTAGAAGAAGCCCAAGATTGCATTCTAGAGCATTCTAGAGCTTGTAGCCCAAGATTGCAATCGTGGAAAGCCCAGTCTAACTTCATCAAAATGCAAGCAATCTTTCCTAGAAGACGGCTTCACCAAGAGTTGGCAGCTTTCTCTAAAACAGAGTAATTATAAGTTGAGGTTACCTTCGGTGATTGGTTAGGAGTTCATGTATTAAGTATGTATAACACATACAAGTCCAAGGGTGTGTTGGAAATAATTACTTAGCTAGTCACTTGGTCACCAAGGCACACGTAATTACCAATAATTAAACACAAGGGTTTCTTACATCCCCTGTTTTTTTTATTGTCCATCTCCACAAAGTTTCTACGCTGCCATGACATTGTCCACCAAAAGATTACAAATATTTCACTTTCAAGGCTTACAATAATTCCATTTGGACCACTAAACAGCACACGACTTCCTTCCTCCCCAAGCCAAAAGACCCTTATAAAATGACCCAAACAAAGCCTCTCAGCTCATCATCAACCCTAGTTCATTTCCACTGGTCTCTCAACAAAGACGCCTGGAACATGTTTTCAGGCCATGGCAACTCATGGGTACTGTCTAGCTGAAGCATATGTGTTGCGAAGATTACACAACGATAAATTGAAGAGAATGGAAGAGGAGAAGGCTAAGATGGATGATGATGATGATGAGCTTGATATCGAAGTGAACTGTTTCTTATCCATCTTCAAGAAAGTCTTTCCAGCCCGAGCCGTGCTGGAGGTTGGCGCAGGAAAAGAAGCACAGAGGTTGGATTCTAAGGTGTGATTGGAATCAAATTAACGCTAGCTGATGCATGTATAATTAATTACTTATAATACTAGATTCTGAGTTAACTCCAGAATTTATTTATTTTTCACGTTTTTGTAATGCAATTCCAGATTGAAAGAATGAATTGCTTGTGTGTTGTCTTGATTTCATGTGAAATTGTTTGACAAAATACTTTGAATGTTTAGTATTGTGGCGGTTATTTTTTAAAGTATTTTTTGTTTGAAAATATATTGAAATAATATTTTTTATTTTTAAAATTTATTTTTAACATCAATACATCAAAATGATTTGAAAATATTAAAAAATTCACTTTTTTAAAAAAAAAAAAAACTGAGCTTTTACATATAATATAAACAATTAGATATGCCGTGATTAATGAGAGTACTAATAATTAACTTCAAGTTAATTATTTCAAGATTTTCAATCAATTCATAACAGTATTATTTTACTATTTAAAAAATTTTAAAATAAAATAAAATGTCATTGCTTTAAGAAAAACAACTTTAATATTCAAATTAAATTTTAACCAAAATAATAGGATCGAGTTAAGTTACATAATCTCTTATTTAACTAGATCAACTTTTACCCAACTTTTTTAACCTAGTTTAAGCCAAGTTTTAGATGAGAACGACTAGATTCCTAGTTGATGTATCCAGCCAAGTTTAATAACATGTATTTAAACCATAAATCAAATTTTAAAAAGTAAATTTTTATAAATTTCTACCGATCGTTTCTTGCCAAATTCTTTGAGACAGAAGGCCGCATAAATAAATTTTTGGAAATCTATCATAGGCTGTCAGATGGCCCAAGAAAAGTTCAAGAATCATTCAAGTAAATATGGCTAGCTCTAATTTGCCATTTCTCCCAATAAACAGTAGTTTGTCACTGCAACTGGTAAGGATTCATACTTTCAGATCTCCGAAAATAATTATAAACCATGGCAGTTCAAATTCTAGCAGCTTATGGCTGGACATAAAGTTATCTTTGTGATCAATAATTAATATTGAGGAAATAGTCTGCACTCTGCACATCTAGCAGAATTTTCTAGCCTCCCAAAATAACTATAAAATAAACTAAGATATTCACTCTTGTTGTGCTCTGGATTAAGTTAAAAAAAATTTGAATGTAAAAAAAATATCTAAATGTGGTTTATGTTTTTTTTAGTGGAAAAAAATTAAATTATGTGAGAGTTTACCCGATATAACTCGATTGATTTTATTAGTCCAAAAACAACATATATAACCCATGAAAATAAAATTTGACTAAATAAAATTTAAGATGATATATTTTCTTAATATTAAAATAACAACATATTGGATTGACTTGGGACAACCCGGGTTAACGTGTCAAATTCATTACCCGGGTTATGAGACTATGATAACCCTATAGAAAGTAAATCAAAATAAATTATAAAGCTTAATTTTTAATCAGCTCAATATTGAATGGTAAAATTGAAGAAAAAAACAATTAAAAAAAACTAAAAAACAACCCAAGTTAACATGTCAAACTTGCAACTCGGGTTATAAGACCAAGATAACTCCATGAAAAACAATTCAAAACAAAATATGAAATTCAATTCCCAACCAGCCCAATATTGAAAGATGAGATTAAAAAAAAACATAAAAAACAACCTAAATCAATCCACCAAACTCATAATCTGGGTCAACAGACCAAGATAACCTTATAAGAAAAAAAAATTAAAAAACAAACTTGATTCAACTCGGGTTAACTTGTCAAATCGATGATTTTGGTCTTGACACTGAGATAACCTCATAGATAGAAAATCAAAACAGCTTATAAGGCTCAATTCTCAATCTCTCATGTCGGACTAATGTTGAATGATGAAATTTTTTAAAATCTTAATTAAAAAAATAACATAAAAAATAAGACAAGTCAACTTGAGTTAATCGTTAAGAACTATTCTTGGGTCATAAGACCAAGATAACCTAATAAAAAAAACTAAAACAAATCATGAAGTCCAATTATCAATCAAACATAATATTAATTGATGAAATTGAAAAAAAAATTAATTAAAAAAAGAGAAAAAATGAGTCAATTAGGTTAACCCGTCAAATTCGCGACCCGGGTCATAAAACAGGAAGAACCCAATAAAAAGCAAGTCTAACGTTGAAGGACTTGTGACCTAGGTTATAAGACCAATATAACCTCTTAGAAAAAAATAAAAAGAAAAAATAACTTGTTTCAACAAGGGTTAAAATATCAAAACTCGTGATCTTGATCATGAGACCAAAATATTCTCATATGAAAGCAAATCAAAACAGATTATGAAACTTAATTTTCAATTGACTCAATATTGAATGATAAAATTGAAAAAAAATCGATTAAATAAAAGACGCAAAAAAACAACCCAAGTCAACTCAGATTAACATGTTAAGCACTATTATCGAGTCATGAGATCAGGATAACCTAATGAAAAGTAAACAAAACAAATCATGAAGTGTAATTATTAATCAAATCAATATGAAAGGATGAAATAAAAAAAAATCTGAGTCAACCGAGTTAACCCATCAAACTAGGTGAACCCATCAAACCTGAAATCCATATCATGAGAGTGTGATAACTAAATAGAAAAAAAAATCTAATATTAAAAGATGAAATTAAACAAAAAAAATATTGATTGAAAAAAAATCATAGAAAAAAAAAAACAAAGCAAAGTACTATTCCAATAAATAGTGTTTTGTGAGGGGTATAGTAAAACTGCATCCTCTTTTATTAATTTCCAATTGATTCAATATTAAATGATAAAATTGAAAAAAAATCAATTAAATAAAAGATGCAAAAAAACAACCCAAGTCAACTTAGATTAACATGTTAAGCACTATTATCGAGTTATGAGATCAGGATAACCTAATGAAAAGTAAACAAAACAAATCATGAAGTGTAATTATTAATCAAATCAATATGAAAGGATGAAATTAAAAAAAATTAGGGAAAAAAAATCTGAGCCAACCGAGTTAACCCGCCAAACTAGGTGAACCCATCAAACCTGAAATCCATCTTATGAGAGTGATAACTAAATAGAAAAAAAAAATCTAATATTAAAAGATGAAATTAAACAAAAAAAATATTGATTGAAAAATAATCATAGAAAAAAAAAAGCAAAGCAAAGTACTATTTCAATAAATAGTGTTTTGTGAGGGGTATAGCAAAACTGCATCCTCTTTTAGTTTGTAGTTAATTCTCGGGTCATAAGACCAAGATAACTTAATAAAAAGTAAACAAAATAAATTATGAAATTTAATTCTCAATCAAATCAATATTAAATCAATAATAAAGAACTAAATTGAAAAACAAATAATTAAAAAAAATCTGAGTCAACCGGTTTAACCCGTCAAACCTGGGATCCATGTCATAAAAGTGTGATAACTAAATAGAAAAAAATAATAATAATAAATGATAAAATTAAACAAAAAAATATTGATTGAAAAAAAATCAAAGAAAAAAAATATTAAAGGATGAAAAAAAATTAATTCAAAAAAAACTAAAAAAAAAAAACAAAACAAAATAGTATTCTAATAAATAATGATGTGTGAGGACTGAGGAGGGATACACTGAAACCATCTCCTCTTTTGGTTTTTCGGTTTATAGTTAATGTGCTTGGCTTCATCATAGGATTCGAAAACTTTCAGTTATGATTTAAACTACACAAACAATTTAGTAATGGAGAGAAGATAGAATCAAGGACTGTGAAACCGAAGAAGAGCTTCTAGCAAGCAGCCTGCTATTCATAACAATGGCAGCCATTGCTTGAGAGCTTTCTTCTCGACTGCGTCAGAATTAACAATGCAATCTCAAGTAATACCTATGCGAAATTGTCAAATGGAGTTAAACATAGAGATAAAGGGAGAGGGAAGCAGGGAGAGGCAACAATTGTAAAATGTTTACCAGGCAGCATTGTAAAGAACCCTTTAGAAAATTGACTTCAAATAAAGATCAACATCCATGACAATACAAATCACCCCTCCTGCTTTCTATTTATATACAGAAGATTTCTCTAAATTCCAGTACTAATAACTTTGGAGCAGTATCAGCTTGTATACAACAAAATAAAAGATGCGAGTCCTGCTTTATTGCATCTTTACTTTCCTCAACCTGTTCATCAAAGACTCTATAGATGTTTGTATTCTGGTGCCATCTGTCTGCACAACTACTTGAGATGCCTGGTGCAAACTTTGAATCCCACGACCCAAACTGGCAATTGACGGGGCTGCAGGAAGAGATTCAACAGCACATTCAATCCCATCTCCATACATGAGCAATGCTGAGCAAGTTGCAACACTGCAACCAAATGCTGTCCAAGGTAGGACACCAATAGGTTGCACCTGCCGTTTTCTCATTATTTCATAGAAAGCTGTTCTCATAGTTGAAAAACTGGTTTTCTCAGCAGAGGCTATAACACTGTGGACCACTGTCCGGATTTTCTCAGCAGAAACAGCTGCTTTCAACGCAGATGTTGCATTGGCTCCAGAATTGGCCAGTCCAGGGGCCAGCAGTTTTGTTGGACCAAGAGTCTTGCCCATAGATATTGCCATTATCTTTTGAGTTTGGATCAGCAAAAGCTTAAGGGCAGTAGGAAATTTAAATGTAACAACCTTCATGAATGTCGATGCATGAACAACTTTGGAAAGAGACGAAGCTCCAAAAATTGCTGTTGCCCCAGCTCCAACTGCCACCATAGGTTTGTTAGAAAGTAGCCGTCTCTTTTCATCATGATTAGGAACTTCTCCATCACTTTCACAATTAGTGACAAGCTTCCCAACCAAATCCTTCACTTCTGGAGGAACAGGAGTGTTCCAATGTTTCCTAATACCTGCTAAGCCACTAGCATCCACCACGGCTACTATAGTCTTGAAATTCCTAGTCTGGCTTTGAAGGGCCTGTGCAATGAGTGCATATGACTTGTCCTGAACCTGAAGCTCTGAAAACTCAACTTTAGTCTTGTTGGGCTTCCCCGCTTCTTTAATGGGCAATCGACCGGCACTGTTAAGGGCAATTCTCAGCCCCTCAACAGCAACTCGGAAGGTGTGCACTTCAGATATAATTTGGGTATCCACAGCTTCCCCCCTGTTTACATCATCTAGCATTTTCTGTGCAAAGGCTAAAGCCCTCCCAATGAATGGGAGATCAATAAATATATTATGTAGATCCAGGAGTAATGGATAAACAGATTGGGCGAATGGTGGCACCTGGAAAGTGTTTCCTGGCTGAATTTCTTTTAATCCTGACTCTGAAACAGAACTTGATGGACTCAACTTCCACAATGACACATCCATATAAGAAGATAACAACTTCACCATCCGTGACTGAACATTATCATCAAGACTAAACCTCTTTGAACTTTGCAAAGCAATCGAACCCACATTCTGTGGCACTAAACTACTAACAAAAGCATGAAATTTGCTCCCTGTGTCAGCTTCACTCGAATTAATGTCCCCGATAACTGTATCAATGGATGATGTTTCCAGCACCAAAAAAGATGAACCGACCTCCTTGGCCACCCTCCTGGCAGCCAAGATATGCCCGTGAAAACTAGTCCCAAACATTTCTCTCAAAACCAAGTTGCCAGCCACATCTTCATACTTTTCCTTATTAATCTTTTCTAAAAAGCATCTTTTAATCACTCCAAATGACGAAGTGGGAACTAGCTCATCAACAATATTTCCTAATTCACTCTCTTCAGTTTGAATATCAACCAACGCCGAATGACCCACCTGAGCCACTACAGCATCTGGTCGAACCTCCCTAACAAGGCACTCAACGTCTACAGCCGACCTCTCAGATAAATTCTGAGCACAGAGTATATAAATCACAGATTGAGATTTCGGATCGCGAACTGCAAAAACAAATCTTTTCGTGTTTTCTGGTATAGAAAGCTTCCTAACTATTTCATTAGATGCTTTCAAATCATCAACTTTCAATATTGAAAAAGGCCACACGTTTTGTAGACTATAGATAAATGCAAGTGCCATTACATCAGCAAGAAACCCCTTCTGTTCTCTACCAGGAAACTCAATCTAGACAACAAGATCATCCAAAACAAACAATACATTCACCAAAATTTTCCAGAAAAAAAAATCCCATTTCAATTTAGGACTCCAACATCAAGAAAGTCAGCTCCTTTTCTATTTTTCTTCTTTTTCCCACCTTTTACCAGGAACCAAACAAGGGAAAAGAGGAAAATCATAGTTTCTTTAAGAACTAAATTTGCATCAGTAAACTAAAATTGAGTAGCCCAGATAAAGATAAAGCAAGAATCTCAGAGATGTACCTTCTGTTTCCAATGAAATCCAACGAGATCGATGTGACTTTAATGATTTTCCCGAGAAAGATAGAGAAACCTGGGAGAGAAAAAAAAATTAAAAAAAAAATATTGAGAAGTCTGGCTAAAAAAATGTATTATAGGGTTTGAACTTTGAAGTAGTAAAAAAAAAACAAAAAAGCACAGATTATAGGACTTTGACTAAAACGATGTCGTGCTCTCTTCTCTTCGGTGTTCAGCTTAAAGAGATCGTACTGGGCCGGATCAAAAGGTAATTTTAACAAGAAAAAGATACGCGGGTTAATGTTTTTTTTAAACTAAGAAAATTTTTAAATGATAAAAATTTGTATTGTTTTTAATCATATAAGATAATTAAAGATAAAGCTAAAATATATGAAAAAATCATTATATATATGTACTAGTGTAAATTGTAATAGTGAATTAATGATTTTGCTCTTGAAAAAACTCTTAATAAATTGATTTTTAAGAGGTAAAACGGTCTTTTTATTTATTTATTTGTTAGTTTTTAATTGTTAAAGAATATTTAAATCTTTTCATTATGTTTTTCCACAATAAAATAATTTTTTTACCCTAAAAGTAAATAATCATTTAAAGGTTTAGAGTCTTTTGAGGCATTTCATATTTTTGCTATAATATAATTACTCTATTATCTTTAAATTTAAATTTTTAAAAGCTTGACTTGAGAAGCTAATTCATAGTTTCAAATGGTTTTTTTTTTTTTAATAATGTTTGAGTCCTGATGTTAAAGTGTTATTTGTTTTTAAATAAAAAGATGCAATAAGCATTTGATGTGTATATTGCATGCATCAACGCATCAATCGTTTCACTCCTTTCAAGTAGCATATACGGTTGAATATGGTGGTCAAAAATATTATCATGTCATGTCATTCAATTCATATTGGCCTCTTCTTTTTCCTTGTGCGATGCGTGTAGTCGTCGGACCTCTGATGCGTTGCTAATAGCCTTTTCTTTTTTCTTTCCTTCTAGAAATTCATGTTTGGCCCTCCATATTTTCATATCAACCCTTTAATTTTATTTTTCTTTTGATTTTGTCCTTTATTTTTTTATTTCTATTTGTTCTATTTTAATTCATTTCACAATTTTTATTTTGTTTTCAATTGCATCCTCCTTTAATTTTTTTTATAAATCAAATTTGGTCTTCATTCTTTTGATTTTTTTATTTAAAATAATTTTTTAATTTGTTTTCTTTTTCAATTTCACCCCTTCATTTTTCTCTCCTTCCATATTTGATGCTCATTCTTTTCTTCTTCTTTTTTTGTTTTGCTTTGGTTAGTTTTTTAATTTGAGATTTGTTTTTCCAATTTCATCATTTAAATTGGTTAACAATTAAAATTCTTAATTGAACCTGAATCTTCAATTCCAAGTGTTGTGAATTTGGAATATTAACTTAGGTTTAGAATCACATGGATCAATTAGTACAGGTTGAAGGAGTAAGTTTACTGATTTTTTCTACAATGGCTTTCATACTCATCATACTTTAATTGTTCTGAAATAGCCATTTTACAATTATCAAGGTTACTGCTATCTTTTTTATTATTGTTTTGCAAATTTAAGTTGATATAATGCCTATAAATTCAAAACAATACTTAACTTGAGTCTAAGGTTTTTTTTTTTTTTTAAATCACTCACTTTTAAAGCTTAACTTCAAGGGCTTAATCATCATCTTAGAGGCAATTTGATCTTTTACCTATTGTTGATAATAATTAAAAAACTATTTTTTTATTTCATCCATTGATATTGAATTGGTTAGGAAATAGACTTCGTGAATGGTTTTCCTGTTTTGTTTAAGGTTATTATGGTCTTGAACAAATATCTATTTTAGGATTGATACTTGAAATTGCAAGCATTTAATTTTTATCACATAATTAAGTCAAAATTATTTTTTAAAAAATTACTAAACCCGACTAAGTTCATGAATTAAGTCGCATGTGACCGGTGTCATTCAATATGCTATTGTCTCGATACTTTTAAAAAAATATTCTTGGTTTTTTTATAAGTTGATCCATGTTTTTACCAATCATTCGAGTTTTCTTTAAACCCATTAAATCAATCAATTCATATCAGTTTAGCTCTTATATAGTTTAATTGGAAACTCGGGCTAGATAAGAAGTCAGGTCAAGGGATTTCAAAATTTACATGCTTGCTCGGATTTAATAGCATTGTCAAAAAAATCCTCATGCTCTTAGTGCTCCTTTTCACTTTAAAAAACTTGGTCCAGCCCGTGGCAGAGTGCGGACCAATAAACTAGTAAATACTAAAAAGAGTTGTTTATGATAATAAAAAAACCAAGAAATTGAGAAATAGATGAAGATTAAAAAAAAAACACGATCTCATGTTGTGTTGTGCTATTTAATTTTTTATTAAATTATGTGTCAATTTTTTTTATAAAAAGTAAAATTTAAAATCCAATTAGAAAAAAAAACTTACTAGCATACTTTCTTATTATTAATTTGACTTGACCTTATGAATTTTCTAATTGCATGGCATGAGTTTTAAGTTGAATCATGTTAGAGTTGCCTTGATGTATTCTGTTTGACCTAGCGGATCCAATTGCAACTCGGTTATCCCATTCAAAAGTTGATTTGACTTAAAAAAATTTCAAGCCACCTTCGTTTGAGTTAAAAAAATAATTAAGGCGATAACATTTTTTATCAACCCGAGTTAACCCATAACATAGGTCATATATCCGGTTAAGTTTAATAACTTTATTTTTTAAAATCAAAATTTTTATTTAATTATATGATAATAAAAATAAACATGCAAAGAAAATCAATTGAATAAAATTTAAGGAAAAACATCATGAAGAGCCATATAAAAAGAGCACTTGTTAATATTACAAAAATATGTTATTATCTTAAAAACAAAGTAAAAATTGAACTATAGTTTATTAAATAATACCCCAAATACACTTTAAATGAACTTATTTAAATGAGTTTCAATTAAAAAATTTCAAGATATGATTTGACTTGGAAAAAAAAACTCCAAGACAACTTTGTTTCACCTTATTTAAAAAAATTTTTATTAAGAGGACCACATTTTAGATCGAAACAAGTCAGTCTAGTTAACCCATTAAACTATTGACTGGAGTCATTGACTTACTTGAGTTTAATGAATAATTTTTCTCATAACACATCTTTCACACTAAAAATAGACATTCACTTAAAAAAATTTTAAGATAAAAATAAATAAATAAATTATTGAAGGTTATATAGAAAGACCATTTGTTAATATTATAAAAACAACGTCATAGTCTAATTTGAAGAAAAAAAAGTATTTTCTTAAATTACACTCCAAATATATTTTTAACTAACTTATTTGAATGAATTTCAATTTATATGGAAGAAAAAAGATGGTGTTGTTTAACTTCTTTTTTAAAATATTAAGATGACAGTGTTCTAGATCGACTTGATTAAACTTAGTCTAACTCGTGAAACATGTGATTTGAGTTATAGACTAGTTTGTTTGAATTATTTTATCAAGAATAGACATTCACAAGAAAGTGACCAAATAAAATTTAAAGAAAAAAACTCATAAAGGGTTGTATAAAAATAGCATTTATAAATATTATAAAAAGAATGTTATAATCTTACATAAAATGAAGTAAGGCTTGAAAGATATTTAATAAAATAATATTCAAAATATAATTTTAATTAATTCATTTTATTGAATTGAAATTTAAATTAAAGAGGTGGAAAATTTTAAGGCCGCTAAGCACCTAAGACTACATAGACTAATATGCATGTCTTATAAAATAAAAAATCCACGCGCGTGGGTCTGCAAGGCTAGTTCCGCGCACTTAGCCTTTTCCTTTTTCTTTGTTTGACTCAAAGGGTGATGACCTCCTTAAAAAAACTAAGCGATGCGTCATTGAATGCTTAGTTTTCAACCACCAGAGAGTTGGTCAGAAAATTGAACTAGGTTTTTTTTTACCAAAACAATTATTTTCGGCCTATTTTCATATAAAAACATCTAATAAACACCTTTATAACCTAAAAAAATTAATATATCAACTCAAAATACTCCTAAATTGGCCCAACAATACAAAATCAAGATGGGAAAAATTTCCTTGTCAACCTTCATCTACTTTTTATAGAAAGTTTAAAAGCAAAAACATTTGAATGAAACTCTTTTGTCAAATGGAACTATTAACATCTTGAAATTTTGTCAATTATTAATTTTCTCTCTTATTCGACATTTTTCTATAACACTCTCTCTCCTCTCTAAAATTCAAAGACTATAAAATAAAATAAAATAAAGCTTTGGACCAAAATGAAAATTGTAAAAACTAAAAGGACCAAAATGAAAATCAAAACAATTTTGAAGGCAAAAAAAATGCAAAAGAAGGCATGATTTGAACAGTGAAACAAGAAAAGAAAAACTTTATTTTAGCCCAAAAATCAAATTAGATCCTTGCAATTTTAAATTGTTTTTTAAAGCAACAAAATCAAATATGTTTTGTAAAATTAAGCATTAATCGAATGTAAAAATATTTTTTTGACACCTCAAAAACCTCATTTCAAACAAATCAAAATAATTTCTTTTGCTTGAATCTGAAATAACATTGCAAGGATAAAATTAATAAATAATTAATGAATAAAATAAAAAAAAGACTTCAAAAACTAAAAAACCAAAAAACATTGGTCTAGCGAAGCGGATCTAAAGGAAAATCACCATCACTTTTAGTTTTTTTTTAATGTAATTGTAATTGTAATATGACATGAATTGGGTTTGGGATTTTAATTTTATTTCTTTTGTTGTGTTAAATAAATATCATTGTTAAATGAGAAAATTAAAAATTAATGTTTTTAGTTTTATAAAATGAAATAAATAGTTATTGTAATTTAAAAATTAATCAATTAATTATTTGATTAATGTTGATCATGCTTAATTTAATATTTTATTTTTGTTTTTAAAATATCTTGTTTCTTTATCCCTGCTTCCATATTATCTATTTTTTATTTATGAAAATAAATGAAAAAATATTATGAAATAGGTGAAAGTAATCATGTTCCAAATAGATTTAAAATCATAAAGATTAATTAAATATTTTTGAAGCTAGAGGGACTATTTAATTAACGTTGTAAGAATATAGGGATTAATTTATAATTTATTCTTGTTAAATAAGATTTATTTGAAAATAATTTCAATATTAATTTAAAGATTATTTAATTTCAATATTAACTTTCTTACCTTATAAAAAATTGAATAAAATATATCAATATTAATTTAAAGATTATTTAATTCATCTACCATTATAAATTTTGAATATTCTCTCTGATGGCTTTTTAAAAAAGTTCCACTCCAATGATGCTTTTATATATTCATAATTTAGGTATATCTTATAATTACTATTTTTATTAGATACTAGTTTATATAGTTACTAAAATCTAAAACAAAATTTTCATAAATAGTATTTTATTTTGTAATAGTATCTAAAACAAATTTTTATTAGATGCCTTGGACCGGCCGTGTCTGAAAACTATGATTTTTCGATGACACTCTCTCTCCTCTCTCAAATTCAAAGGCTGAAAAATAAATAAAATAAAATTTTAAACTAAAATAAAAATTGTAAAAACTAAAAGGATCAAAATAAAAATCAAAACAATTCTGAAGACAAAAAAATATATAAAAGAAGGCATGATTTGAACAGTGAAACAAGAAAAAAAAAACTTTATTTTAGTCCAGATATCAAATTAGATCCTTGTAATTTTAATTTTTTTTGACATCTCAAAAACCTTATACCAAGAAAATCAAAATAATTTCTCTTGCTTGAATTCGAAATAACATATTGTGCAAGAATAAAATTAAAAAAAATTGGTAACTAAAATAATAAAAAACTTCAAGAACTATAAAAAGCACAAAACGTTGGTCTAGCGAAGCAGATTTAAAGAAAAATCACCACCATTTTTAGTTTTTTTTTTTTTAATGTAATTGTAATTGTAATATAACATGACTTGGGTTTGGGATTTTAATTTTGTTTCTTTTGTTGTATTAAATAAATATCATTGTTAAATAATAAAATTAAAAATTAATATTTTTAGTTTTATAAAATAAAATAAATAGTTCTTGTAATTTAAAAATTAATCAATTAATGTTGATCATGCTTAATTTAATATTTCTTTGTTTTTAAAATATCTTGTTTCTTTATCCATGTTTCCATATTATCTATTTTTTATTTAAGAAAATAAATGAAAAAATATTATGAAATAGGTGAAAGTAATCATGTTCCAAATAGATTTTAAATCATAAAGATTAATTAAATATTTTTGAAACTAGAGGGACTATTTAATTAACGTTGTGAGAATATAGGGATTAATTTATAATTTTTTATTTGAAAATAATTTCAATAAGATTTAGAACCTAATAAAAACAAAGGTAGACGTCAATATATTAACTTTCTTACCTTATAACAAATTGAATGAAATATATTAAATCTAAAAACCATAATATATTTATAAATATCATGAAATAAACAAAAGCATAATATATTTATAATTTAATGTCAAATGATAGGTACATTGATAAGATGATTTGTAAATATCATGAAATAAAAAAAGCATAAAATTAATTTTTATTAATACATAAATTGATATCATAATAATTAAACTGATATGATAATGCTTTCTACAGTAAAAACAATCATATAAGAATTAGTGAATCCCATATAACTTATAAGAATGAATAATGGTTGTGCTAAAGTCACACACCACCACCCCAACACTTCCATCACCAATCTAACACTCGAATATAATTGGCCAAACACATCACCATAAAGCAGCATTCATTTACTTTGACTCCACTTCTTCACACGCAAATCTGACACGTGATTGGTCTGTCACCTTTCATTGAAGTCGTTTTCCATTAACCAAAACCCAAACACACCAAACACCGTGTGTTTTGTTGTAAATCCGAAGCAATAATAATAAAGTGCATGCATATTCTTCTGAATCGCACCTCCCTCTCTCATAATAATAATAATTCTCCGTAACTTTCTTTCTAGAGAGAATTCAAATCTCTCTCGCCGAGAGAATTAAATTGGATTTCCGCGTAGCAGTGGATCTGACCGGAGATTTCACCGTCGGTGAATGAGGTTTTAAGAGATTGATTTAGGTGAGATTAACGTATTGATTTCCGTTGCTTTTATTAAAGCACCAGCTCTTTTAATGCTCTAACCGTTTCGAGTTTCTTTTAAGAGAGAATTCCATTTCTCATTTTTGTCTGCCGAATTCAATTCGAATCTCCCCCGGCGAGAGAATTGGATTCAATTTTGGAGGAGCTGTGGATCTGATCGGAGATTTCACCGGCGGACGAGGGTACTATTGGCAGATGAATTGTTGAGATTGTGATTCAGGTGAGATCAAAGTGATTTTTTTGTTGTTTTCTTTGTTTAGATAACGAAGTGTTAGTTTTGGACTTTGAAAGTGCAGGATCTGATGGTTCTTAATGTACTGTTTGGATCTGGTTTGGATTCTGTTTATCTTAATAAATTTAATTACTTTCTTATGATTTATTGGACCAGGGAGAATTTTAGCTATAAATCCATGTTTAATTTTTAACAATTTCAAGTAAATTAGGTATCAAGAGTTGAAATTTGCGCATGATTTGAACAAAGATTAGCTATTAACTGTGAATTATGTTTATGTTAATAAATTTGGTTAATTTCTTTATGGAGCAGAGAATTTTAATTTCCTTAGTTGTTAATATATGCTTTAAATCCGTAACTTCAACAATCAAGTGTTAAATGTTTAATTAGCAATTGATAGTAATAATTAATGAGTGTTCCTTGTGGGTTATTAACTCTTTTTTAACCTTTTTTTTTCTGTGTAGATTTAATTTTGTGAGGTGTGGAAGTGTGAGCAGCGAGGAGGAAGCCAATGAAGAACGGCACGTTAGAATGCAGTGTGTGCCATTCGAAATTGGTTTCTCCAAATTCTAGAACATATTCGAAGGCTTATGACCGGCATAAGATCAGGGTTTCATCAAAGCAGCGTGCCCTTAATGTGCTTTTGGTTGTTGGCGATTGTGTCTTAGTTGGTTTACAGGTGATTAGTTGCCTTCATGATCTCTCTCTCTCTCTCTCTCTCTCTCTCTCTCTTCTAATATGAGTTCATTTGAATATAGTTTGTTGGAAATTGGGATGGGTAAGCTATCTTATAGATCTGTTTGCTACTTTTCTATGTTTACATTTAGAATTGTGCTTTGCTGACTGACTAAGTGAATATGAGTGACTCCGTTGTTGGTATAGTTCATTCAAATATCTGTTGTGGTATTGTTTTGTTTAGGTGTGCAATAATAACTAATTTGATTTTTGCCTCAACTGTCTTCTTGTTTCTCTGATTCCTTGACATGTTTTTGTCCTCTTGTTTCTTTGATTTCTTAACATGTTTGATTTGCTTTTATTGCCAGCCAATTTTGGTTTATATGTCCAAGGTGGATGGGAAGTTCAATTTTAGCCCGCTTAGCGTTAACTTCTTGATAGAGGCTGCGAAGGTTCTGTTTGCAATTGTCATGCTTTTGCTCCAGGTACATTTTATGTTCTTTTCTAGTCATTTAAGTGTATGCCTGATTCCATTTTTTTCTTTGTCATCTTACCATGGCCTAATGTAAAGCAAATGGACATTGCATAGTGCAGTAGTTATAGTTTTATGCTTGTGGCTTCAAAGTGTTTAGGTTTGAATGCTGAGATAGTCACTATATATAACTAACATTGCCAAAGAATTGGATTTTCTCCAATTGTCATGCCTAATACATGTTATATTTGATCTCCAACTGAGTATTGATATGTAAATCAATCTTCATAAGTGGAATGGAGCTTGGAAATAAGGAGAGATCTTGACTTCGATGATTTATACTCTGTAGTTATTTTTCACGTTTTAGTTTTTATCCCGATTTGTTTTTGTGTTTGCTTATAGCATTTCATTAAATGTTAGTTTTTTCATGAAAACTAGAAAGACTCTTGAACAAAAGATTCTTGTTATGCCTCTTATGTGTATTCATTTTCTAGCTGATGATGTAAAGTTTTGGTTAATTATGCAGGCGAGGCATCAGAAAGTTGGAGAGAAGCCCCTTCTATCAATCTCCACATTTGTACAGGTATCATCTTTTTCTCAGAAGGGTTGCACATTTAAACAAAAGATTTTCAATGTTATGTTTGACAGCCTTAAATCTGGCCATGCATTATCTTTTTTACAGGCAGCTCGTAACAATGTTCTTCTTGCAGTTCCAGCTCTTCTTTATGCTATCAATAACTATCTGAAATTCATCATGCAGGTATAATTCTTTTGTAATCTCTTCCTATCTATTCTGTCCACATTTTGTACTCTACTGTTCTGTCCACATTTTGTACTCTACTGTATTTCAATTTGCTACCATATTTGTGTCAATGGCTCGATACCATGCATGGGGGCAACTACTGAGATGCAATTGTTTATAGGGATGGTGATTGAGGAGGTAAATGGGCAACTTATCCCAGCCTTCCCTGACCATGGTAAATATATGGGTGAGATAAACAAGTTGCTGATTGGACTGGGAGGGCCTTAAGAAAACATGATGTGCATTTGGGTTGTGGCTGGGTCTGGCAGACCCTACCTTGTATATTTTCTCAATGCATGTTGTGTATTTGCATCATATGCGACCTCATAAAGAACACAAAGACTCTAGGATATTATGTGTAGGGTTTGGATTCATGGGCTGTCAACCAAACACAATTGTTAGTTGGATCCTATGACACATAATTATCAAATATGATGGATTCTGCGGAAACAGTATTACCAAAAAGGACCAAAGAATATTGTGCCAGCATTGGCTTGCTCTTCTTTGTGAAAGGCTAATTGTCCTAGTTGCTTACTCTAGGGAATGAATGCATGTAAACTATCAAAATGATAAAGAAGATCCAGAATTTTCAATTTGGCTAAGTTAAGAGAAGAATTTGTCCCACCAGAATAATGCAAAGTCTAAACTTTTGTGTTCAATTATGAAAATCAATGCATTTGCTTCCTTTGACCGGGATAAATTGCTTTTGGTGATTTTATACCGAAGGTAAATCTAGAAACTTCTTATCTGCTTAGGAGTTCTTCCAGCTTCTATTTTGATGCCTTGAGGGGCATAAGAAACTATAAATCCAGGAAGCTGTGAATAGTGGGGCTTACACACAAGATTACTCAGAAACTTTGCTAAAATAAGAGTGGAAATGATATTACTTTTTTTATTTATTTAAGATCTATTCAGACGTAGAATGAAGCATTATTTTGTGTTCTCATACACCCCTTAACTTGTAATTTATTCTTTGTTTTGCAGTTATATTTCAATCCTGCAACTGTGAAGATGCTGAGCAATTTGAAGGTATTCTATGATGCATATTTCTGATTATTAGAAGCTAAGTTATATTGGTTGTTAGCTTCATGATCTTCCCCTGATAAACACTAATGCTTCCAGCTTTGGTGGACTTGTAACATTTTTTCAGTTTCCACTATCCAATAAGGATCTTGAATTTAAATATAGGTGAAGAAGACTCACAAACTACAGATAAAATGCTTCGAAGCTGTTCAACATTTAACTGACAAATCAACTTTTGGTTCGGAGTGCCAGATGAAAATTTTTATGTTTCCTAATATATATATAGTGGCTTTTAAATGACTCTGAGCAGTTTCTGGTCCTGTACTCTCAGTATTGGACACTCACTTTCCACTGAAACAGCATGCTCTACGAAAACATCTTCGAAAATTGAAGTAGAACACATTGATAAATTAGTAAACCAAAACAAAGGATTTTTATCTCACAGAAATAGTTTTAGTTGGATGCTAAAATTAATGAAATTAATCATATTTGATTCTTTTCACCTAGGGCTTGGATGAGGTGTAATAAGAACTTCATTTGTGGATAAATTATGCCTAGATATGCTGAACTGGGATACTGCTTCTCTCTTTACCAGAATTTTTATAGAGAAATGCTCATGTTATTTTTAGAAGGGAATACAAGCTCACATTTATGTTTTAGATCATGAACTTGTACTTAGGTTAAATTTTGTTTCTTTCTGTGAACTTGCAGGTTTTGGTAATTGCTGTTTTACTGAAATTCATAATGAGACGTCGGTTTTCCATAATTCAGGTTATTCCATGTTTTAGGTTCACTTATGACCACTTTTCCATGTCATTTTCTTGGGAAATATAGGACTGACTTGTGGGTCTCTTAACAGTGGGAAGCTCTTGCTTTGTTGCTCATCGGAATAAGTGTAAATCAGTTGCGCTCTTTACCTGAAGGTGCTAGCGCTATGGGCCTTCCAGTTGCAACGGGTGCATACATCTACACATTGATCTTTGTAAGTGAAGTCAAGTATCATAATGCTGAGGATAGTAATTACTTTTTCTTCAATGGCATGAAGTGCTGGTTATGAAAGCAGATTCTGTTAAAAGTGACTATCTGTATGTAAAATTTTGTAATGTTCCTCTTCTTTTTTTTTCATGTTGGAGGCTGATTTTTGGAATTTTACAGGTGACCGTTCCATCTATGGCCTCTGTATTTAATGAATATGCTATGAAGAGCCAATATGACACTAGCATATACCTACAGGTGACATGTCATGGTTGAGGAATTTGGTTTTTTATGTTCAGCATTAAAACAGTTTTGAGAGTGTCATGTTATTTACGGTTTCACTTGTGATGACCATCAAATGGTGATTATGATTGTTTATATAGATTCCAATATGAAGTATAGTAATTGTTACCTTTAATCTAGGGAGGACCTCCCTAGCAGGTGTCAAGCACATGCTCTTGACTTCTGAAGGACTTTGAGTTGGTAGTGCATGACTCCATTATTTAACAATTGGGTCAATCTGCTTCTGCCCTGTGAACTTCAGAATTGATATTTGGATTTTGAAAGAATTAAATCTCAATAAGTTATCCTAACATTGACTCCAATTCTTTTGCTTCCAGAATGTATTTTTATATGGATATGGTGCTATATTCAACTTTTTAGCAATACTGGGAACTGTCGTGGTCAAAGGTATGGAAGAAATCTATTACTTAAATTTAATTTTACAAGGAAGTTATGATTACATTGAGAGCAATGCTTGAGTTCTAATATCAGGTGTTTGCAGGTTATGCCATTAATGGGTTTGCGTTTTATTGATTTATTTTGGACAGCTTTTTTTACTCCTTTATCTAGTTTTACTTGTGACATTGATGAGAAGTTTTTATGGTGGATTTTTCAGTTGTGAATATTTGGAACATAAGAACTGCTGTGAAGATTTAAATTTCTTTACTGTTAATAGGGTATTGGAATGATTGATAAAATCCTAATATGATGGCATCTATAGTTGGCTCCTACACTCCTCTAAGAATCTTTGATTGAATTGTTATTATGTTCAAAAGTAATGCAAAACATTTTCTAGTAATAATATTTTCATGAGATGATCAAATGCCCATTGCCTATGATCTTGGTAGTTTTGTTTCATGGGATTCTTATGCAAAACTTATGGTTGTGTCCCCTGACATTTTAATATTCAATGTTTTCAGGACCCAGTAGCTTTAACATCCTGGAAGGACATTCAAAAGCTACCATGCTTCTAATATTTAACAATGCAGCCCAAGGAATTTTGTCTTCTTTTTTCTTCAAATATGCAGGTTCTTTTCACCCCTAATGCCCCTTTGCATGAAATGATTTCGATGTCTACATGTCTTAAGTTCATATTTGGAGTTTCATCTTACCTATACGTGCTTCTGTGAGTGATGGCATAAAAATATCATTAGCAACGCATGGATAGTGATGTCATTTGGATATTTTCAGATACAATCCTGAAGAAGTACTCTTCAACAGTCGCAACAATCTTCACTGGCATTGCATCTGCTGCCTTGTTTGGTCATACTTTGACCATAAACTTTATGTTAGGAATTTCTATTGTGTTCATCTCAATGCACCAGGTGATTTATAAAGATAATTGAAAGGAAATTTTTTGGATTGTGTGGAACTTTTTTTTTAAAAAAATTGAGTACCCTCTTTTATTTGGCTTGATTTGTCATCCAGTTCTTTTCACCACTTGCAAAAGTCAAGGACGAACAGCAGAATGGAATAACAGAACTGAGGGATGTTCCTGAGAAACTCAAGTATGTTCTCTCTCTCTCTCTTTCACACACACACACTCACTCCAAGTGGCCAAAGTGTAAGAAATAGCTTTGGATAATTTAAGTTGTTCTTCCTGCAATTTGAAAAAATTACCCGCGATCAGCTTTAAATTGGATATGCCTCAAGGGAGCCTGATTTAGTTGCTTAATGCGATTTTTTTTTATTCTTGG
>Ga0307517_10001478_pt1 | contig 39317 bp, 40 predicted proteins | sample 23_EM_MG_FD_194515 | JGI IMG/M metagenome (GOLD analysis project Ga0307517, IMG submission 194515) | Populus trichocarpa ectomycorrhiza microbial communities from riparian zone in the Pacific Northwest, United States - 23_EM | ecosystem: Host-associated > Plants > Roots > Unclassified | place...
CGTTCATAGTGGGGAAATAAGTATATCTTTCATCCTTGCTGCCAGTCAGGAAACATCGGGATGTCTCTTCGAGGACCTCAAAAGTGTTTAGGCGGCAGATCTTTCGAGAGACAGGTCCATGGCTGCGCCCTTCTTCCTTGTCTCTTGCTTCGAGTCTTGAGTTTGTTTTTTGTGAGGAGTTCCTTTGCATTGCAGTGGTTATGATAATCGGTGAGTAGTTTAAGTGTATGTGCGCACAGTCTGAAGTCTATACATCCTTCAGACCTGCCTTACTGTCTTTGAGAGACAGAGAGTCGCAGTCGAAACGTTGAAGATTGCAGTTGCTCATTGCACAGCCTGCATCCGAATTACTTCGTGTTTGCAACATGACCTAAGCGCATGGGTTCGCCCTCAACCACCATCAGCAATTTTTCGCGGTCTCAGCCTCAGCTGGCCTCTTTGCACTCTGTTCTGGTATCTCGGATAATCCGAAATTCTTGGTTTACGAGGACGCACACCTTAAGGATTTCTGAATCCTTCGCGCAGCTCCTATCATGCACTCATCATCCTCCGAGTCAGCTCGATTATGTCAAACATCCTGCATTCTGGCTTGTAATCTGGATATCGTGAATCTTGAGGCAGCACCTTCTTTGACTGTGAATTCTCGGCGCTCGGCGCTCGCCTACCAGCCACTTCCGGGCCCGGCAGTTCAATTTGCCATGTCGCGTGACCGGCGCGTCAGACGGTGCGGAGTCCATTTAATTTAATCTCCGTGTCAAAACGCGTTTATGGCTCAACGATTATTCACGTGACTGAAACTCTTATCACCCCAACCTCCATGTCAAAGCATCATCACCCGCTCGAGCTTGCTATTGGGGACAGCAGAAATCCAACCTTCAGGGGGGATTCATACCGGAAGCCATCACAACCTGAATTTGATGGTTATTCATCATATTCGAGCTCACCAACACGGTCTTCGTCGCCACCAAATACACCCTATTCTGCAAGGCGGGACCCGGGCTACGCGTATATTCGCTCAAGTCCTGGTGTGCCTGTCGACGCTTTGTACAGAAAACGTGCCGTTGATATCTGGGAACGGCCTGCGCTTCTGTCGAAGCCCTTGTTCTCTTCGCCATTCGCAAGCGGATCACCAACTTACGACCACCAGTATTCTTCAGGCCATGGATATCAGGAAGATACATATAGTCAGTTCTTGGGTTCCGATGGTCCTATAAGTGACATTCTGTCGGACAGTGAGGAGGATACGGAAGACATCCCGCGCGTACGAAGCGATGACAGCAGTTATCGTACCACTTTTTTCCGCGTCTCTGCTGAACGTGGCTTGTGGAGGAGTGATCCTATACCCTCGATAAAGACGAATCCCTCGACTCTGCAAGCCCGTAAATCGGTTCCTAGCTTTTCAAGAGTGCCAACGCCCCAACCACTAACTATTCGTACGGTTTCTGAACCTGCACCCTCGAACAACTCCCAGACGACTGGTTTCTTTCCAGAAAAGGAGGATGATCAGGCAGTGGAACTATCCGATCCATTGACGGTAGATGCAGAAGTGCGGCCTACTCTCTTCACACAATCTGTTGATTCGAATCTGGAGGATGAATCCTCTTCACCGCATACTCTCCCTTCATTGATAGCGGACGCGGAAAGCAGCGAGGAAGAAGTCAATATTGAACTCGATGTGCCTTCATCACCCCTTCCTCCTTCATCTCCACCATTATCCCCCTTGAGTCGATCCATTTCAATCATCTCCAGATCAAGTTCCCCACTGTCATTTTCATTCGAAAGAAGTTCTTCCCCCCTTTCCGAACTTCCGGACGACTACGATAACGACGACAGTTACGTTGATGAGCATTTTACTCTAAACGATCCCCTTGGGTTGCAAATTATCGAAGAATTCATCGTAAGTTCGGTGTATTTGCAGCGAAGGTTGTTTCTGACGAGTTTGATTCTTGGATTAGACGCCGCCATTGAAAACGGAGGATGATACAGCAGATCCGGAACATGCAACGGAATTTCAAACCCTATTTTGCGACCTTGAACACCCGTCTAAGCCCCAACAGTCAGACTTACCCTGTTTGTATGATCCTCCCTTCGCAACCACACCCGTCTCCACTATATCGAATGTCAAAGATGCCACTCTCCCACGCGAAGACATACCCCAGGATTCTATCGATTCCGGTGACACGTTCCCTTCTACTTTTGGGCCTACCGCGTCTTCAGACGAAGAGAAGGCAGATGATTCTGACATTGAGATGACGTCGAACTTGTCCCCCATTGCTTCAACTGAGCAAGCAGGTGATCAAGATTCGAAGGATCAGTGTCCATCACGAAGTACAGAAAAATTTAAGGACAAGAACGGGGTTATGTATCGCTCCTCAGATGCTGGTCAACCTTCCACCAGTCGAGGTACTTCACAGAAGGCTTGTGAATGGGAGGAGAAGGAACAAAACAGCGAGGGACTACCCGAGAAGCGGAACGATGTGGAAAAAAATGATGCGAGGTCTTTTGATGTGAAAGATGTGAAAATTAAAAAGGTGAATGGTAAGAAGAGGATGGACTATGACGATGAAGAGGATGTGGATAATGATGGAAGATCGAGGGTTGGCGGTTCGAGGGTTGGCGGTTCGAGACACAAAAGACTGAAACGAGTGGATGGGGACGATGTAGCTAAGAAACGCCACCCAAAGCCTAGACGTACTCGCCCACCCTCAGCACATGACGAAGATGAGATTGACGAGCCATTGGACGTTGAAGCGCGAGAATTACATGCCATGGTTCGTGGTTTGGTGATTGAAACCATGGCCACCTCTCGCGCATCTTCACTTCCCGCATCGTCCATCTTTAAACTTGTCATGAGCTCGCAACCATCTCTCAAATCCCAACGCCCTGAACAGGATTGGTTACGCATCTTTGAGCGTGTTCTTCGGGACGGCGCAGCTGACCGTGGAAGCGGAGTTTTTGGCAAGGTCGAGTCAAGTGGAAAGGATGCATCTGGTCGACCTTTGGAGGCGCAATGGTTTTATGTGCCAGAAAGGGATGAGGATCAAGAGAGGGCGGCGTTGATAAGGAGCATGATGCCTAGGCCGGGGAAGAGAACAGAGACGATGAAGTATAAACAATACTATTGGAGACCGTTGGAAAAGATTTCGAAGTGGGATCCCGAAGATGCTCTGTGACGACAGTGGATTTTTCTTTTCCTTGTTTTTTTTTGGTATTTCTATTCAGAGTTGGTGATTCTTCGGCCCTAGCTCGATGCTAATATTATTTTCTTCGTTTTCGCTCTGCATCATTTTGTTTGACGGATCATTGACACTAACTACTACTTCTTGGCCCTTGGAATTCACCTGCCGTTTTCTTGTTCATGAGTGCCATTGATTTTATAATCTCATCACTGCTGCCACCGGAGACATTGTAATCATGCACCAGATAATCGATGAGCACGTCAAGTGGGTGTTCCACGTAGAATCAACGGTGGAGGATGGATTAGAGAGATGTTGTGACGCGGAGTTCGAAGTCACATTGATGATTCTGTGACCGTCGTAACTCGTTGACCTTTTTCAAATTTCATGCACGCAGCACGTATTGGCAAGACATTCCAGGCCATCGGTCCATTCACTCGTACTCCAAGATGCACCTTTTTGAAAATCCTGGCACTTTGTTTTGTGAGTCTTGAACAAGGTTTTTTTTTCAAAACCTCGTTCGTTTTACGACTGCATTAATAGCACACTTCTAGTTCGCTTCACAATCTGAATGAATCAGCAGAGATCCCAATGCCAATTGGACGTCGACCGAGACCAAACCCGGCTCTCCCACCTCCAACGTTAGTTGTACCACCCCCGGTAAAATATGTCGAACGTACGACGCCTAGAATGCAACAAGCCGATGCAGAAGAATTTTTGTATCCCCTGTATCTTCGTGGTTGGCGTGTTGAACTTATACGTACGAAGGACAAGGTATGATTTTTTCATGAAATCAGTTCGGTTTCTCGAAATTCATTTCATGGAATGCAGAATATAAGAATCAAAACTCCATTTCTTACAGCGAAATTTACATTGAAAGATAACACTTCCATACACAAGGCAGTATGTGCCATCCATCAGCTCGAGAAGCAAGAGAAGGTGCGTTCTGATTTGTCGTCGTCACTTCCTCAGCGTTCATCCCCGCTACATTAAACAGCACGACATATGTTACGAGGTCTTTCGCAACCCCAAACCCGAACTTTCTCTCCGACTACAAACCCATTCAGCAAGGAAATGGAAACTTGGAAGGACAAACGACACGTCTTCCAATGTCACACTACGAGATATTCGATTCGCCGCTCTCTTTGAGAAAATAATCCAAGAGAACGAATATCTCCTTGACCAATCATTGCACGAAAGGACATCGACAAATTTGTTGCTTTTTTGGGATAAGGTCTTATTATGGTTCGCCTATGCAGATGCCGACTCAACAACTGTGATTCCCAGCAAGAAGAGAAAAACAAAACCAGTCAAATTTATTCCTGCGAGTTCGACTCGGAAGCGATGAGCAGTCGCGTCGATGTTGGAGATGGGTGTCGCTGGGACTGATTTGGATAGAATACACTGACTACTGGTAAATTCTCATCAGTGTTTCTCTGTTCACATTTGTGTAGTGTACATCTCGGTAATTGTGTTTATATATTACTTCAAATTTCAGCCTCAAAGAAATCGGTCTGGAGAACTTGTGGATCAGTTGCCCAGACACAAAAAAGAGACGGCCGCCTGTTTAATTGCCTCACCGGTCTGTCGTTTCTTGCGCTTCTTGTCCGCAGCTTGAAAATTTTCAGGTCCGTATATTCGTATTCGTACCAGATAAACAACCGCTAGTTTACCCTGCGACAAATGCCCTGACAGTTTCTAGAAGATCTTGAACACCATCACCTTGCAAAACCAACTTCTCAACATCGACATCCTGTCGCATGTGATGCTCATTTTTCGTGCCAGACAGCGGAATGATTCCCTGAGATTGTGCAAACTTATACACAACTTGAGGTGCGGTTAGGTTGGATGCTGTTGCCAATTGTAGGATTGCGGGATGATTGAGCAGGGATGGAGAACCAGTGAGAGTCCAGAACGATCTACAACAACGAGTTCAAAGTTCCGCTGAATTCCGTATCGAAAGAAGGGAGGGTAGTGAAGACTCACTGGTACATTATTTCGTTTTCTTTGCAATAATTGAACACTTTTTGGTCCCACTCGTTTCCTTCATACCATCGATTCTGGACGACCTGCACCTTCCTAGCTTTGTTGAGGGCAGCAAGAATCTTCACGTCATACGTGTTGCTGACACCAATCAACCTGACCTTGCCCTCGTCCTGCAATTGCGCAAGGACTTTCCACGCTTCTAGTGTCTGCTCCAGAACCGGAAATGGCGAATGCAAGATGTAGCTGTCCAGGTAAGTAGTTCCCAAGTTTTCTAGTGATTTTTGGCAGGAGGATAGGACCTGTTTCGTTATCGGATCTGAGGAATTGTAAGGAATGGGGTTTGAGAGGTCTTGGCCGCCTATCGAGGTGTATCTGTTGGGTGATTAGGGACCCAGCGTCGTCTGGAAAACTTGAAGCTGATTGACTTTGTTTGGAGGAACAAGTCTTCTCTCTTTATGCCGTGCTTCTCTCGTAGTTCTCTGAGAGCCACACCAACAAGATCTTCCCTGTTTTACCGAAGTTTATCTATTTAGCCAAGAATACCAGCACGCGAGAGCGCATTACCTATAGTGTTTCAGTTGACAAGCTGGTGACAAGAGATGTCAACTACCCTGCATGCGACGGAACCAAGAACTCACCTGTGTCAATTGCTTTGAATCCATTCAACACGGCCTTGATGACGAGAGTAGCCGTTTGTTCTTTCTTCCTACACAGGTATTTAAATATTTATCAATCATCTAGACTACCAGAATATCTGAACACACCACGCAGTTCCATATAGGATGTGAGTTGATAAAGACATAATTTGTAGGTTGAAGAAGGTAACTTTATCTGGTCAACTTACGTCATCCTAATCAAGCCGAATTATAAATAGCCACTTTTTGACAATTGCAAATGTTTTGTGCACCCCTTTGAGAAACGGTAAAACCTTGTGAAAATTCCCGCTAGCTTGAGGTTATATCATAGTGAAAGTCAGTATGCAACTTTACAGGTGGCTAGCCAAGCTGCCGTTCACGAGCATCGCCAATTGATCGAAAATAGGATGAATTGTCATAATGGTTGCACCAAAAATGAAGTGTACATGGTACTTTCTACTAGCATCTCAACAGAACGTAACACCGGTTGAGGTTGAAAGGCGTTGCTATATTACATTTGCTATACAAATCTGGAAACTACCCAATTCGGATGTGGGTGATTGTTGTCCCTGTTACATAAAAATAGAAATTTAGAGATTTGTTGAAGGCGGCGTTGCCAACACATCGCCGTTTAATCGAATACCACTGTCCTGGTGAACGACAATCCTCAAAGGTGCCTGAGGAACTACAAGACCGCCCTGTTCTACCGCGACATCTTGTGCACTTGAACGAGTCGGTTCTGGGCTTTTATGGTCTCCGATATGATGAGGATTGAGTCCATCTGCTATAGAATCCGAAGGTTCGTACATCGGCGGTGATCGGTTCATGTGACTACGGTCGCTGTCGGGCGTATGGTTTCTATTTGCATCGGGGTTCGTATGAGTGGGGAAGAGTCGTGATTTCCGCTGTACAGGATAACGATGAGGAGGGGCAATATAAGCGGGTTTCTGGTCAAAGGGATAGGGTTCGTCCGAGTAAACTTTGATCTTTCTTTTTGCCTTGAACCGCCTGTGATACAAGTAGAAACACAAGATCGCAATGACTAGCAAGACCAGAAAACCACCGATTACACTGCCCGCGATGGCCCCACCTGGGATGCGTCCAGGTTTTGAGACAGTAGTGCCTGTCGCGCTGCTTGAAATTTGGCCTGTGGTTCTGGATGGCTGTAAAACGAGATAATTGAACCCCAGCTGGGGATTTGAGCTGTTACCGATGTACGACACTTTAAGGGTATGTGAACCATTGGCATATGTCGAAGTCTCGAAGAATTTCTGATTATGAAGGGGATAGGGAGCATTTGAGGGGCCGATATTCCAGTTCGAGATGTAATTAGCATCCCCACCGTCCACTGACCACGACAAATTGCCCGGATTAGAGGTAAAGACCGTCCCATACCAAGTGACTGAAACTCCTACAAACAATGACTGGTGAGGGTTTCCTGTAGAATGCTATGACTTACCATTAAAGGTAAACACGAAGGCTGTCTGGGCCGACGAATCCAATCCAGGACCACCCAAGGTCACGCCAATGGTATTGTTTTCAATCGAAATTTGCTGAGATGGGGTGTATTCAATACGGTCGAGCCAGAATACCAGATTGTCTGTGGCTGTCGCATGCACAGTGAGTGTGTGATGTCCGTCGTCCAGCGAGTTCGCATAACAAAACTCGTAATTGTTGCGAGGGGAGTTCGTGGAAACAGAAGATCTCATGATAGTATCGTCGCCGTCGACCGAGCAAGTCCAATATGTACTACTCGATTCTAGCGCTGACCCCACCACTCTAATAGCAGATCCTAAGGACCAAATTCAGGAATCAAAAAGATAATAAAGAAAGAGTGGTTGACCTGTAAAATCGAATGTGAAATTCGCATTACTTCTTGTCCCGTGAAGTGTCCTCAGGTAGGGCATGCCATAAGAGCCAACCGAGTCCCAATTTCCTACATCGGAAAACCAAGATCCCCCCTGGTAGGTAATGTCCGAACTTGTATCGTCGACGATTATCCATCGAGTGAGTTTCGACATGGCTATGCGTGGGGAACAATGTAATAGCTGAGTCGGTTGGAATCATAAGATCCAGTTGTTGGAATGTTTGGTTGCCAGTACGACCCGTTTCAGATCCGTAGTCAAGTTAAAAAGTAGCGAACATGTCTTCTCCAGTCCTCTGCATAAGTGTGGTAGTACATTTGACAATGAATTTATATATATTTATACCTAAAATAATTACACGGAAATTCCCATCTAGCATCTCGGCTGATTGAAGGAGAAGATGAACTCTGATAGATGCGTGGCAAAAGAGCGTTCGGATGTAAACCCCCCAACCGCTATGGTTTAGTCTGGAGTATACTCTGGGGGTAAATGCACTACAGCTGCCCGAGCTTGAGGAACTTGACCAATACGGGGTTGTCTATTGGCCTGTCCGACATCTACTGCGACATCTCCTTGCACAATTGGAGGCATCAGTGGAGGCGGCTGTCCTTGCTCTCCGAAATGGTTAGCGTTGAATCCGTTTGTTCCAGAAGTCAAAGCCGAAGTCGGTGTCGGTGTCCAATTCGACGTCGAAGTCAACGTCGGAGGCCCGTCCATCGTCGTTCGGACTCGTATGTGACTACGGACAGATGGAGTAGTGTCCGGTGTATATGCAACGTAGGGCAAATGGCCGGGAAGCAATATCGATTTCCGCCGTAGTGGGTTAAGTCGACGGGAATTGGGAGAGTCATCAGGTTTCTGGTCATCGAAGAAAGGTTTGTCCAAGTAACTTTCAACCCTCCTCTGTGAGCCCATCCGCCGCCGGCAGAAGCAGGTAACCAAGACCACAATGCCGAAAAATAGGATCCCCCCAATTACCCCACCTGCGATGATTCCACCTACCTCACGCCCGGATATTCCCGATTTTGCAACCATAGTACCCGTTGTGCTAGGACTCGAAATTACGCTCGTAGTGCTGCTGAACGGCACCGTCCCGTTCTGTACAATGAGATATCTAAAATCCACAGTGTCCGACACTCTAAGGGTATGCATGCCCATGGGATATGTCGGAGTCTCGAAGAATTTCTGGTTCTGCAGGGGATAGGAGGGATTCACCAGAGAGCTGGCCCTCCAGTCCCAAGTGTAATTGGAATCCCCTTGGTCCATTGACCATGAGAGGTTGAAGGCGGAACCGTTGAACAAGGCGGGAATAGATCCATACCAACTGACCGAGGCCCCTATAATAGACATGATTAATGAGGATTTCCTTATTGGTGTTGTAACGTACCATAAAAGGTAAATACCTTGCCCTTCGTACCAACCAAATCTGGATCCCAAGGCGTTATGCGAATGGCTTTCCGTTCACGAGAAACTTTTTGAGATGCGACGTATTCGACCCGGTCGAACCAGAACGTTTGGTTGCCTGTGGGTCTCGCCTCTACGGTGAGTGTATGAGGTGCGTCGGCCAGCGCAGTTGCGTTACAAAACAGGGAATTGTTGCACGGACTCGTGCATATGGGAGAACTAGAAGTGCTTTCAAGAGCGACGCCGTCGACCGAGCAAGTCCAATATTTAGCCTTTGAACCCAGGTTCGTCCCCAACACCGCAATTGCAGATCCTGTGAAAAGCAATTCAGGAACCGATGCAAGATTTCAAAAATACAACGGCTATCTGACCTGTGAAATCGAATGTGAATTTCGCGGTACCTCTTGTTCCATGTTGTGTGCTGAGATAGGGCATCCCAAACGACCCTACTGTGTCCCAACTCCTTACATCGGCAAACCAAGATGTTCCGATATAGTTAATTTCAGAACTAGTATCGTCAACGATAACCCATCGGGTAGGCCCGTCCATGAAGAAAATGACTATCGAGGTTCGAAGTTAAGCGTAGTCAACCTGATTGCGACAACTTGGCACCATCAAGATTGTGTGAATGCCCATCAATCAAATCGGATACACTTATCCACCATCAGTTGAACTTACGTAGAAACGGAAAAACTTTGTGAGAATCCCGCTGGTTTGTTATATGGCAAGTAGTTGATAATATAATGACAAAAGATGAGATTATGGATTGTTGGCAAAAAAGAAAAACACTACAATAGCAAAAGCTCAAGTCCAACTTAACCAGTGTGTTCCGAAGATGAATTTTTATTGTAAGTGAAAAGACAAATCTGAGTGAGAGCTCCTGACGTTTACATATGAACTATGAAGGAAGGGGGGATTGGGGAGGGTGAACAGAATTTGTAGTACTGGCTTCATCAGTACCTTCAGGCAAAGGAGGGTATCTACTTGCGAGAAGTAGCCGGGTATGAAACTGATTAGAAGAACTCTCTGTTGACCATCGCGCACTAGTAGTAGCAGACGACTCGTCCGAACCGCCAGTCCTGAATAAAGTAGTAGTATCCAAAGGTGATCTTTGAGAAGGTGGTAGACTGTCTCTGTGAGAGTCAACATCGGGATTTATAGATGGGTGAACGTGGATGGGGTTTTCTGTGGAAAATTGAGTAGAATCGGACTCCCTTTGCGCCAGCGGGACTTTAGTTGTTGATTGATTTTCAATTTCGGAAGTGACGTATATGGAGGGGGGGATCATTGAATAATATGTCTTCCGACGACTAGACTTGTCAACCAATGAGGATGGTATGCCGCTGCCTTCCCTTGAAGAGTCTCTCCGCCTGGTTGAGGCAGTAGTATCACTCCACCTTGACCTCACTTTGGCCATACGACTGCCCTGTGTCGACTGTGGATCCCCGAAGACACGGCTTCCTCGAGATTGGGTGCTGAAAGAATTTGTACGAGTTGAAGAATCTTCACTCGAGTTTGTAAAGTCAAGAAATGAGGTGACGATGTCGGTCGACACCTGACTAGGAGCTTCAGATTGCATGCTCGGCGAATGGGTCATCATGGTCAGTGGCGTTAGGCGGAATCGATTGCGAGAGGCGCCACCCTGCACAAATTCCTCGCGCGAGTCGAAATTGGGAACACGCAGCCTGGACGACTCAGACACTCTCTTTGATTGATGTTCGGATTGCCAATCAAACCTGATATTGAAAGGGCTCGTCCTCTTTACGGAGGGGAGAATCGGGCTGAGCTTCGTTCCATCCAACTCGGCTTGAGTCGATGGCCCAACGATCCGCGTCTCAGCCAAACGGGAGGGCAACGGAGGTGGGGCAAATTGCACAGACGACAAGGAATCACCAGTGACGGAGGGCGTGGAAGGCGCCTTCACGGTCAATAAATGGCCCTCTTCGAGAATAGATTGATCCTCAGCAAGCGTTTCTGGATAAAAGTGGTCGATGTTAGAATTATTGTAGTCCATTCCCATCTCAGATATGCGTGGGCTCAAACTACGGACAACTTGAGACAACGAGTTTGGTAGTACGCTTTGCGAACCACGGTCTCTCCCAATTCCCTGATTTCGGTAAGCGTGAGGTGGGGGTGGTAGTGGCTCGCCACTGTCCAGATCTTCATCCGTCCAAGACTCGTCCAACTCAGGTTGATCGTCAAGCAGATACCGACGGCTAATACTTTGTCGATAGTGAGGCATAATAGTGTTCGAGTTTGAGTCTGAAACCGAGCGAGGTACAGAAGGTAGAGTTTCCGTGGGGGTGTTGCATGGGGACCGTTGACTTTCCCGCTGACCTCGAGCGGATGGATTGGAAGCTGCATGGAAAGATGACAAAAAACTGTTTCTGAACCGATTGCGTGGTTCCGGGTAAGTTGGAGGATTGAGACTCAAGCTCACGGAACGTTGGGACGTTTTTATCCTCGACGAATTCTTCCCGCCCGACATCTTCAAATGTAAACCCTGCAAGAGATCATTGGGTGAAAACGAATGACGGCTCTCCGACTTAAACAGGCTATCTTCCATTGTTGAGCCTGCACCTGTGATCTGCCTCGCCTTGCCCTTGTTCTTTAGGTTTGCCAAGGCAACAGAAGTGAGATCGATATCATCTTGTGTTGACAATGAACCCCTTCTCATCTCCGCAGACCTATCCCGATTATAAATGGGATCGTAGACAGAGTATGGGTGTTTCGACTCCGGTGACATGGGCTCGGGAGACGGTGCGAATTCGGACTCTATGGAATTCTTGAATAGAATGGGAAGCGAAATGTGTTGGGCGGTTCCCTCCACAGCCTCATGTTGCCACTGGCTGAATTCGTTCCCGCCACTTCGTAAGCTTGTGGATCCTTCCAGGCGCGCCCCACCTAGTCCGCTTTCTAAAGTCATTGTCTCTCCCTTGGCGCCAAAGCTGGCAAAGTCGGACGAGGCCTGTGTTCGCCTTCTGAAACGCCAGCTGTTTCTTGAAGAGCCACCGTATCCGGGTTTTGGGTTATAAACCGCGTATTTTTTATCATCCCAGGTTGAAGGTCTTTTCCGATTACGTTTTCTCCAGAGGAGAAATAAGACAAGAGTGGTGATGATGGCGAATAGAATACCAGCAAGAGCGAAAGCCGCAACGGTTCCACCAGAGAGTGGTGCGTCAGGAGGTTTTGAACCTGGATCCGGAGAGAGGACTTGTCTGCATAGTTGAATGAGGCGTCGAATAGGACAAAACAAACAAGGCACATACCCTGAGAAGGCAGCAACTGTCCAAAAACCATCTTCCAGAAGCGAGAGCTTCCCACCATTGTTCGTCACTTCAACAGAATGAGTGACACTAACATTCAATCCGGTTGCAAAGAATAATGTTGTGTTGAGAACTTTAAACGAAGATCGAGCAGAGAACATAGTGGTAGTCCCATCGAGGGTGACAGAGTAATTTCCCGCCTCCGGGGAAGTCATTCCTTGCAAAATAAAGGCAGTTCCTGATGTGCTGAGTGATGAGAAATGCTCCATCGAGCTATTGCTTGGATGAATTAAAAACTTACCGTTAAAAGTTGCAGATGCCCTGTCTCCTGTAGTATTCGATACATGAAATGTCTGGTCCGCGAGTGAGGAAGGTTCAAATGACCATCGGCCGTTAAACGAAACTCTATTTCTGTCCACAGGAAATTGTTTATAGGTAGAACTTTTGTTGGAAGAACAGAAATGTGAGCGGGAGGTTTTGACAGGCGGGATTGGAAGAACGGAAACTCACTTTGACGAGGCACCGATAGGAGTTGTCTGAATGACTGCCCCGTCAAACACAAGCAACGATGAGTTACGAATGATTTGGCTTGGGGGAATGTGAGCTGTGAGTGTGACGGTGTGGGCCCCATATTGGAGATCAACAATATCAACGAGTGAACGATTTGGGGATGAGGTGGCGTTGCGTTTAAAGTCTGTGTCATCCAGCGTTACGGAGTACGAACAGGAGGTAGAGTTTCCGAGCAGTCGGATCCCGTTGCCTGCGACAACGTGGTGATAGATGGTGAGTTCTCGAGCTGAACGAGGTTATAGAGAGGGATAATGCGCACCGTTCCACTTCACTGAAAGGGACGCACCGTCCATGGAAGTGATATGAAAACTCTCTCCTGTTCCGACTTGTCCTATGGGTGTGGCGAAAGAAGCGTTGAAGTTGGGGTTCCATCCGCTACTCAGGTTGGGTGTGGATAATGTATCTCGGAAGGGCGAATAAATTACGAGAGGAGAGTTGTCGTCGATCGTAAGTTCAATTAACTGCATGGATAGTCGTGAATCATGGACGCATGAAATACATAAGAGACATGAACCGTCAGGAGGAGGACAAGAAAAAGCGAGGAGAGAGGATCTTGAGGTGTTCGCACACGTTTATAGCACGGGCGGTGAATGGTAGGATCACAATGAACCAGAATGAATCCAAAAATTCCGAGGAGGCAACGGAAGACAATCAGAGTTGTATATCCCTGAGGAGTCTTTTTTTCAGTAGAAATATCTGAATACAGAAGGAACAAAAGACATACAAAGGGCGGATTAACGACGAACACCGGGCAAGCACTGGCGTTTCACTAGTCACATAACAAATCAATAAATGACTTCGGCCAGAAGCGGTAAAAGAAGCTGGAATGATCTCATCAATTGATCGTTTCCCGCGCAACGTCGCCGCCGTGCCACATGTCGGAACGGCATCTTCAACACACGAGAGTTGTCCAAATCCGTCGGAATTGAAATTCGAACCAACATACATATGTTTCCAAAGTTACGCCGCATATGATATGCTCACAATTGCCCTGTCAGCCCGCATGTCATCAGGACCACCTGGGGCCGCCACTGTAACCAGCCACACGCGATATTAGAAGGACACTCCTTACAGCTATCGGATCACCAAGCTTTCATATCTCTCCCACACAGCACGCAACCTGATATTTGTGATAATCTTATTAATATATTTCCCCCGCAAATATAGCTTGGAAGTATTGCCTTCTGGGGCTAACTACCTCGGTTCAGACCTTGCAAGTTATGTAAAATAAGTATTGGTCGTAATATCAAACACCAGGCATCAATCTGAGCCCGAGGCGCAATACATATTTCCATCTTTCAACGGCATAACCGCATGTATATATACCCTCTTGACGCGCCCCGACAAGTTCGCGTATGACGCAAACCCCGCCAAGACATCCTTAAAATTCTATTGCTGACATGTTCATGCGAATGTGTACCGCTCATATGGATGGTTGTTCGGACTTTAACCGAAGTGCAAGTATTTTCGGCGAATGAGCGCTAATACTGCAATCAGATCAAATTTGATCTGCAAAGCATCTATGCACCCATGTAAGTATTTTGAAATGACACATTCACTACTGCTTAATGCCCAGAAACAACAAACCCCTCCTAGCAAACTCGACAGCATCCTCCAAGTCCCTCGCATCCGCAGTCGTCCAACTAAGACCCTCCCCATTCATCTCTTCCACACTTTTACCACCCCTATAAGCAGTCTCAAACGCGGTCCTTCTCGCATTAAGTATCGCCATCTTTCGCGGATCGGAGTGTCCCGTAAAGATGACAAACGCAGTCCGTGGTGGAAGTGCCCGATGCAGTTTTTGTAAATGGTCATTGAGTGCGGTAAGGACAGGTACTAGCTCTTCAGGGGACGGTGGTGGATCATTGTCCAAAGTTGGGGGCGGGATGATGGGTGCATCAGATGAGGCTTTTGGTGTAATCCCTTTGAAAAGAATGATTAAATGATTAAATGATGGAACCTGAGGAACCTACATCCCAAGACGTTCGCCAACCCCAAAAACCTCCCATACGTAAATTGATGGCTTGGGATTGCACCAAGCATCCCTTCCAGCACCTCATCGTCCGTATTGCACCCAATCGCTGTATTCGCTTTCGCACCATGCATAACACCGGGATTCCCGTGATCCACAACCGCACTCCTCACCTTCCCTACACCTCCAGACCCATCACCTCCCCTCGCATCACATCTCGCCATCCGTTCAAAGATACTCTCAAAATCAACCCTGTACTCTCCAAATCCAGGGCCATACTCCAACTTCAGTTTGAGAAGATCGACACAGGCACGAGCATCTTCTTCTGGATCATGGCCCCCCTCTCCGCGAGTTTGGATTTGACGGCCGCACCATTTTTTCGTGAGCCATGCAAGGCCAGGTTTGAGTGGCCGTCCTCGAGGATGGTGATACAAGAGAGCGGTGTCGATACACCGCGGGTGACAGATTTTGAGTGCTTTGAGGTCTGATTCTAAAGAATGGCCTATAAGGATTGGTGTTGCTGAAGGCGGGGGCACTGGAGCCGAACTCGGCGAACTTGACGGAGCATCCATCACAAACGGATTAGGTTTGAGTTCTGGTGTCGGAGGGGACAGCAGGCGCATCACCTCCGCCTGAACTTCTTCAAAAGTCGTTGTAACATTGCTAAGGACCTCCGCTGTAATGCCAGACCACCTTTGATGAGTGAGCGTCGTCTCGCAAAAGTTGACAGTCAAGAATAGAACAGAACATACTTTGTCAGGTAGTCAAGGATCGGTTTCGCAGGTTTCACAAGCTGATCATAAAGAACGGTACCAGTCGCAAAATCGATTACGCAGATTCGGGTCAACTCTTTGCCGTCTTCTGTCGTACACTTTTAGAATTAAAACAGTCCATCAACACCGTTTTCCACTGGAAGACTTGAAGTTATAAACGTACCATTTCACAATCAATGGCATATATCTTTTGATTCCATTTGCTCTCAGTCTCCGAGGGCTTTGCGGTCTCCAACCACCCGGTTGATTTCGGAAAGATATCTGCCATATAAGAGGGAACAGGATAGTCGTTCTCAATCATCTGTTCCAACGTAAGGAGATGTTGCGTAGGATCTGCATTGTGAGGCTCTGCTGAAAAAAGGATCGTTAGGGCAATCTGATCAAGGCGAAGTACGAAGTAAGGGAGTCGAGATGCACTCACATTCTTTCTTTAGAGATACTCTCTTATTCTTCTCTTCGTTACTTACTGGTCCAGTAAACATAGAGCTCATCACACTATGCATCCTGGTTTGATCTCCCGGTGCCCGTGTAGGACAAGCATGGCTAAATGTCGTCGCAATGAAGGGTATGCAAGACGCTGTTGATATTTCTCTCGTATCATCTTCATTCTCGAAGTCAGGCATCGGCGATGCCAAGGGGATTGATATGGGTAAGTTGGGATTGGATGTGGCCGTCTTTGGCAAGGGAGGTAGTGAAAGTATGTCAGGAGTCAGTCCTGGAACAAAAACGACGACGACTCTTTGAATCAAGTTCAGATTCTAGAAGAAATGTTATTTAGATCGATCTAAGAAGACGCCGTTTGAAAAATTCACCTCGACGCGAAGCCAACTCTGCTGGGGCGTATCAGCCACAAGATGCAAAATGAGGTCTCTAAGTTCCTAAAAAAGAGCAAGAACCGATCAGCCAGCTTCGATTGCCACCAGTTTAAAACCAACTTGCATCTATGCTTATCGCACGACTGCGCTTTTGAATGTCTTGAGTCGAATACATAAACCTTGGATATGCAACCTGAATAATAATACGTTTAGGCCTTTGCTTGGGACGCAAGCGGCGGAAATCCTCCTCAGTTATAGGAGCCAGGTCCTCCATGATGATGGTTTAGGACAGAGGACCAAGAGGCATGATCGGCTCAAAAGTCATGCAACGAATTGCGTGACGAACCCCAAAAAACTTGACCAGAAAGACTCACATTCTGCTTCGCCGTCGTGGCCTTGTTCCCTTTTCTCTTTTTCTTCTTTTCTACCTTTAACCATCCATTTACGTCGGCGTCATGGTCATGATCCAAGTCCACTTTCACCTTTTTGGCAGGCTGGTAGTCATTCAACACTTCCTCGGTAACTCGCTTCATGGCAGATGAGAAAGAAAGGTCAAGGAACCCTGGCGCTTATATGATTGACTGAGAAGTTAGCGGCAAAGGTGTAAGATTTGTTGCCCTTGTTTGTCAACAACTCCCACACACAAAATTCATCTCCTGCACTGGCAGGGATTGGCATTACTCTGAGTAAAGAGAATAAGAAAGGAAATTACCTCTCAATGTCATGTCATCCATATTGGTGCTTAATAATTTTGTCTGGTACAATGAACCATCGTATATCAAGAAAAGAATTATACCAAGCCCGATGATCCCCTACATACTAACGTATCGGAGGTGCACGATCTTCAGCAGCTTTGGACTCAGGTTCGGAGTCAGTTCCGGTCCAATGCTAACTGGTTGACTAAAGTGTCTTCAAGTCTCTGGCAACAACCTCACCAAAGGGGTCTGGGGGATGTTCCATCTATGGTGATAGCACCCATCGAAGATTACTTTTTAGTTGTCCTCATGTATCCTGTATGCATTATCAGTAAATTAGACGGCGGTATTCCAAACCAGTACACGACAATCTGATCATTATAAGGTTGTTGTCGGTCTTTTAACAGAATTCTAACCAGTGATGCAATGCGCTGTCCCTTACAACGGGGTCGACTTGCCAAAGAGGATAATTTTTTCACTCATATTCCACAGTCATCCACAACAATCCTCCGTAGAACGTAATTATTGTCGTAGCGATGGTTACGCTGGTACTCCTAGCGATTTCACCGAGGCAATTGTCTCATTCATACCGTCTAACATGCACTTCACTAAAGCGGTGTGGTCACCTTCATACGCCTGAAATTTATACAATCAGGCGGTTTTCTATCAAGAAAAAGTGCTCAAGAGTCGGTATACGTACTCTGTTAATGGCCGCATAATAGTCCGCACGATGTTTCAATGAGACAGAGATTGGAGGATAGCCAAATTTAAGCAGGGGAATAGACGCAAGCAATCGTACCAAGCGTCCGTTCCCGTCCTGGGAGTGAATGAAGTACGGTCTAAGCGAGCAACGGGGAGAAAGATAGGTTCATAACATACTTCAAACGGATGACACCTAACGAGTACGAGGTGGATCCAGCTGGCAGTCGCAAACGGGTTCCTCCACGACTTGATCCACTGCTATAAAGATCGATACCACGAGCATCCAGCGTGAATGCAATGACCTATTAGAAACAGAACAAAACACCTTACTTTGGACATCTTGCAGATGTACTCGATTTCAACATCCACATCGGGGAAGGGGCAACACTCAATATTGTAGGTTCCGGCTACAATAACCGTCTTCCGTGTCTCCGCGCGCGTCCTTCCAGCGGGGATGTAGTGCGTGCTGCTGAATTGACCAGTCTTCATGAGACGGGAGTGAATGTGACAAATCGAGGCCTTGTCGATGCCTTCCGTGTTCTCACCGAGCTCAGATAGGAGATTGTACGCCTGGCCAATATTTCGCCAGTTAGAAATACAACATAGTTGAAATAGAATGAAGCAAACCGCCAACGTGTCGTTCAAGATGTTTTTGATTGTGGTGGCATCTTGCAGGGAGCTTTCTGGGAGATAATTTACTACTCCCTCAGAAATGCCGCGGCGGACAAGGTCTTGGGTTGACTGGTGAACAAAGTCTATGATGAGATGAAGCAAATATGTTCTAATGAAAGATGTACCCCCTCAGTGAGAAGAAAAGTACTTTCGATGTGGTTGGTCTCGATGGCGAGTTTCTTCAGGTAGGCATCGAAGAAAGTGGACCCCTTCGGGGCGAGTTCCTGCCATTGGGTTTTGACTTCTTGAGCACCCAGTGGAAGTTGCGGTAAGCTAGTGGGAAAGGTGTGCTCCTTCGTCGGCTTCCATTTCTGGTAGTACGAACCTGTGATTGACAAGATTTAGCTGAGGCGGCAATTATATGGAACACACTTTCTCGCGCTTTGGCTAACGTTTCCTTGACTTCTCGGTCAATTTCAGGACCTAAATGCTCAACAAGAGCGTCCAATCCACTGTCGACAATCCCCATGGTAGATAAGATATTTTGGGCCTGGTTTGGGTTGGCTGAGTCGAAATAGACGAGGACTCAAGCACCTCACCTTGTGAAACAGGTTGATAGCAAGCGTGCCCGATTTAAGCAGAACAAAAAGATCGCCCAATCGTACCAGAAAGAATGGGTGTGAATCGGAATAACGATCAATCATCTCCTGGTACAGAATCACTCTCGGCTTCATATCGAGCCCGTTAGCGAGCAGCAACCTGCTGCGGTCTTCGGGAGAAACGACGCTCGGTATTTCCTACAGGTATGGCAATTAATTAGCGCAAAAAAGCTAAAGGAAAACTACCTGTAGGACCTGTGAAGTGTACGACGTCGACATGGCCATGCAAAATCACTGAATTCTGAATCTGTGATTGTTAAATATTACGTTGACAATGATATTACTAGTAAGTACATTTATGTACGATTTGTAGATTTAGAAGTTGATTATGTAATTTCACCCGGCTGCCACAAAATAATCGATTCTTCGTGTCCACCTGAAGTCAAGGAAGCGGCTGTTAATAAATCGAAACCAATACCACACATTTGACGTAGTAAATAAAGTACAACTGTTTTTTTAAAAAAGAACGAAGAACACAATGGTAACTGGTTGATTGGCAAGAAACTATAATATATATACGACTATAATGTCCGATGACTCTGAAAAAGAGATGCTAGGGTGAATGGAGAGGGGATGAGAGCAAGACGGACTGACACAGCTACGGAAACACAGGGTTGGAGAGCACACCTCCCTTAAGGAAAAATCACAGGCGCAAAAATATTGAGAGGAGGATGAATAAATAACCTACAGGAGGATCAACAACCAAATATCATAGAAAAGGTGCGTGTTATACATGCGTGTGGAAAAAAAACCCCCCCCCCGAAACGTAAGTATGGTGATTCAAAATAAATGAGCGGCTAGCCTTACTCCCCCAACCCACCAGCCTACATACTAACGATACAAAAATGTTAGGGCAGCTCGTTTACGATGACGAAGGTTGTCGAGAAGGAATGTCCCGTGGCGGCTTGACTCGGAATTCGCTGACTAATGAGACGTGGCTTGAAAATACATTCAAAATTAGATAGACATTGCGTGAAGGGAAAAAAAAAAACTTGCTCGGATGGGAAATGGGCATTTGGGAACCCAACCACTTTCTCCAGATAACCTTTGTCAACCTCGCCCAACACCTTGTTCACCGCAAGATTTGCAGCCGAATAAAACACATAATCTATCACACCCCGAAAGCTTGGGGTATAATTTGTCAATGGCACCTCATCTTCGGGTAATCCCGCGTAGGCACTCTTGAGACTCAGACGATGCCGGATACCCTCGCTTGTGTACCGTCCATACGTATGTGACATGAAATCAGAGTGGTCGGAAGGTAATGTGCTGTTCGAAAGGAATTCGTAGACACCCGAATTCGGCACTGAATTGAAATCCCCGCAAATAATGAGCGGAATCCTAGTACCATCATGATAGATTGGAGGTTGACGTAGCAATTGAGGTGGTTGGGACTGTGGTGGACTTTCGAGAATCCCATCCTTGCTGCTCTCTGACCCCTCCCCCGTATCTGGATTTGATGCCGATCCATCCAAGATGGGAGGTGGGTACTTGGCGAAGCTATTTGCAATCTTCTCGACCTCCTCGACTAATAGAGCAACTTGAACGACCTTAACATCCCGATAGGCAGGATCCCAGTGGATGTGTGCATTCGCAATGATGAACCGGGTACCGGTTTGGATGTTCTCGAATAAACAAACAACGGCGATATGGTCCTTGCCAAGAACACGATTGAACATATCGTCCGTCTTCTTGAAATCTTGACGTTGCATCGCGATGGTGCTAAACTCGATGAGCCTCTTTTCTACTAGCTTATACCTTTTCAAAGCGTTAACGAAGATATATCAGAAGGGAAAGCAGGCAACACACTTGTCAGCCTTGTAGAATGTTGCACAGCCATCAACCTGCCTCCGATCCACATCGTTCATCGTCTTATACCTCGACTTTGGCCAGAAAGCTCCCTTGTACCCCTTCTTTCCAAGGTTGACACAGAAATAGTCCTCGTATTGAGTAATATCGACTTCTTGAAGACACAAGAAATCAGCATCGTGCTTGGACAATTCATCAAGGATCCGTGTTTTCCGATACGACCAAGGAAGCGCCCACGAGGGAGTATAACCATATAACCTCTCCGTTGCATATTTTTCGCACAGAATATTGTAGCATAATACCCTAAACGTTTCCACATTAGGGTCCGAAGCGATCAATTCCTGTTCTTGAGGTGAGATAAGGTATTTCCAGACGCGGTCTGGGGGACTTTCGAACGGGCAATTGTCCCTCAGATAGGAAATCAAGGCGGGCGTGCCGTCCTTCTGTACAATCGATTTGAGGTTAGGATCGAGGGGATTACCCTCAATTCCAAGCGTCTGCAGTTGATGTAAACTACCGAACTGGGGAGGAATTGTGGCCAGGTTGTTATCAAAGAGGTAGAATTCCTTCAACTGTGTCAGCATTCCCAGCTCTGGGGGTAGAGTGCTGAGATTGTTGCCAGATAAATCGAGTACTTCCAGATGGCGTAAGTTGGTAATTTCAGGAGGGACGGCTGTGAGTGCATTATGATTGAGGTAGAGGTTGATAAGAAAGTTGAAGGAAAAGAGGCCAGAGGTACGGGGGATATTTTTAATATTAAGCCCCCCCATATCCAGCGACGTCCAGGGATTCTCCGGACGCTTGTTTGCCGTCGGCCGAGGGGCCTCCGCGATTGGAGCGACTGTTGAAGAGGGGTGATTTACGGGTTGATTGTTAGGAGAAGACTGAGTAGACTCGGGTGAATCCTTCCCGTTGGTCTCAGTTGTGGTAGGCGGGGGTTGTGGGGGTTTCACTAGGTTAGGATTTGTGATAGGTATGGATTTAGTGACAGTCCGTGAAGCCATAGCACTTGCACGAGCTCGATGATGTGGAGAGCGCGAAGCGCGCACCATCTAAATAATTCGTAAGTGTGAAGATGCATCATATTTATGGAAAGCTCACTTCACACTTCAAAAGGTGTTGTTGCCAGTGCGGTGAGACGACCGCTGCTGGTGTAGCTGGAGAGCCCTGCGGGGGCAAGAGGTGTTGCTGGTGGTTGTGGACATTCGGAGGTGAGGGATAATGGGATATTGAATTCTGGTGGTGGTGTTGGAGAGGCGGGTGTTGGAGTGGATGATGTGGGTGTTGGAGACCTCCATTCGTGTACAGAGCATATCCTGGTGACGGTGGGGGCGGGCCCGCCGCCTGCTGCCCTGGCTGTTGTACAAGCATCGGCATCCGCCATGAGTTGTTGTCGTGGTGGTTGGCCAATTTGTGTGGGATGCCTGGGGACTGCTGTGGATAGTACATCGCATTGGCGAGCCGATGTACAAGGCCAAGCAAAAGCAAAAAGAGGTGTTATCGTCAATGAAACTTTTCGCCGTCTCCAGTCCTCGCCGTCGTTGTAGTCAGTGTCGAGAATGGGCAATGATGGTGTCGTAATGTCGGCCACGGCGTGCTCGCAGAATTCGTGTGAAGAATTGACTAAGCTACTAATTTGCAGCGCTTTGTTCTCCTTCCGAGTCAATACGCCGAATAACTTTTATACCAGAAGGAAAATACAGCACAATGTCCTACGTTAGCTTCAGAAATTATTCTAGACATGGATGCCGATAATGGGGCTCAACCACGACTCATAGTCTCCCTCCGATCTTGGACTTCCGGTAATTCTCAGAGCACGCATGAGAATGCGATACTGCCCGTTTGGGATCCTAGTCTTGTTTGCAAATTGGGCCATCGAGAAGTTCCTGATGTTGTAGACATTCTGCACGTTATCCGTAATGTTCAAGTTCTACCAAATACATCTTCAACGTTCCCGTGAGGAAAAGCTTGCAACATACCTCATTGTTACGACCTTCATTGAACGGCCGAAAGAGATTGCCAATGACTTTCACATCAGCAAATGACCCTCCAGGGTTGCCCGGAAGAATCGGAATGTAAGGCACCGAGCTCTTCGGGAACGTAGGTGTAAACTGGATATCAGGTTCAACGAGGTCAATGAAGAGCGCCGGAGTTCCCATGGCCAACCTATCAATCGATCTATTAGTGACAAAAGGTTGGAAACAAAACAACGAACCTCCAGAACAGCTTAGGATGATCTGTTCCATTAAACGTAAAGTTTGTAGGCGTAACCAAAACAGTGTCATTCTCATTAAGAAGCGACGGCGAAGGAAGTAGCACGACTTCAGCCGTATCATCGAAAATCTGATGATCTCTAAGGTTGGCACCGAGTCCAATGTAACTAACATGATAACTCTCTGACCCGCTTGTCACCTCGATGAAGCCACTGTAGACAGGATAACGAGATGTGTCCAGCCCAGAGGGACGTGTGAAGGTAACCACAACCTCTTGACCTGCACCTGGCGGGATGGTGATGGTTGAGGGCAAGATATCAACAGTGGCGGGGGCGGAGACCAAGGGAACTGGTCCCAGTGAAGGGAGGATGGAATTCTAACATCAGCCATCAATAAATAAAGTCATTGCAACAAGTTGGCATAGACATACCTCTTTCATTGTCAAGGCAGTAAGGGCAGGAACATGTTTGAGAGTATAACTCTTTGAAGTATCGCCGATGTTTTGGACAACGATCGTATGACTAGCCCCTTCAACAAAAGGCGACAATATGTGGAAACAGAGTCAACTCACTTTCCATGGAAATGTGCAGTATCATTCAAGATCAGCTCTCCAGGCGAGACGATGGTCGTCGCGTGAATAGCGTTGTAGACGTTAATCAAACCAGCGCCAGCTTGGCTCAAAGTCTCAAATCCTGTATCATTCTTGGCAGCAGGAATCATGATAGATGTGGTCTGAAACAGAGTTCTGGCCCCTTTTGCGGTAGACAAAGTCTTGCCTTTCGCAGAGAGAAGTAAGGCGGCTGCACCAGCAGCGAAAGGCGTAGACATCGAAGTTCCAGAAAGGACTGCAAAGCTCCCCAACTCAACGGGATATGTGGACATGATATTTCTACCAGGAGCAGCAAAGGAAGGTTTGAACCCGAAATCGAATGACGGACCGTAAGACGAGAAGGCGGACATGAGACCGCCATGATCATCTGGGAAATTCGTTGCTCCACCCACTTGAGGAAAGGAGAGAGTGATCGGAGCACCTGCTACGAATTGTTTGACGAGCTGCGAAAATTGGGTAATGTTACAGAAGAATAAACCAAAATTGAAGTCAGACTACTTACAAATTCTCCATCAGCAGCCTGGATCAAAGCTGCTGTATAATTTCCTGTTACGATTGAGGAGAATCCAGTTCCGTTGCTTGGCTCGAATGTCAGAAAATATGTTACCCAAAAAAGGAGCGAACTCACTCATAGAAAAGTGTAGATTTGGCTCCCTTGGCTGCAACATTGTCCAGCTTTGTCAACTGGAACAAATATGCGATCAGGTTCACGATCCGACAGAATGACAAAAAAAACGGACAAAATTGCAGGTCCCACGTCGAATCACGACCAGATATTTACTGAGATCTGGGGTATCCTGGGCTAATGGAGAGCAGGCGTCTTCTTCAATCGAAGCGTTCGTAGACGTAGCATATATCGGAAGGGAGCCACTGATATTAAGAGGTAAAGAGGAGAAGTAGGTGATGGGAGGGTGGTCAACACCATGAACTGTCGCGTTCTGGAGGGGAATGACCGTACTTAATAATAAATAGTAAACAAATGTTCCGCAAATGAAGGTCAAAAGACTGACTTGTCGACGCTTCCAATAGAGATAACATCTTTGCCGGTGGCAGGAGAGGAAGTATCCCAAGAGCCGAAGTCCCCATCGTTACCAGCCGCAACTGTTATAATCTTTCCGCTCCGAGCAATTCGATCTGCAACTACAGCAGTCGTAGTAGAAGCCCAACCGATACGAGAGCCGAGTGATAGCGTCAGGATATCCATGCCATCTTTGACACCTTGTTCAAGCGCTTCGACGATAACTACACATGACGCAGCTCAGCCAAAAATAATTGCATGAAGCATCGAAAACCCACTATCATCTGATGTATCTCCAGCACAACCGAAAATTTTGTATGCTCCAAGCGTGGCACCATAAGCTACACCACTGATGTTGTATAGATTGCCGGGCTGAGAGGCTATTATACCCTAAGCAGATTCGATCAAGCTAAGTTAGTGCAGTGCTCCTTGAAGGACGTACAGCAACGTGAGTTCCATGACCGTCGCAATCCATTGGATCGGGTTTAGGTTTAGGTTTGGAATTCGGGTCATTAGCATTAAAGTCGTTGCCCACGAAATCATAACCAGTCACAATTTTCTTATTAGGTCCAAAACCATTCGAGCCAAGAACTGGGTGGCGATAGTCTATTCCCGTGTCGATGCTGGCAAGTGTTTAGATTGGAGGATAGATTATACAGAACCGAAACTTACATCCCAATTTTCACACCCTGTCCGATATTACCTTCAACATGCACTTTATCTACACCCTGTAAATAACAGGGCTTCATATGATATAGAACAAAGGATGTGGGGCACATACGCCAAGGATATGAGTCGAGAATGCGTCCAGAGGAATGCTTACAACCAAAGGCATGTGGCGTTTCCCCGGTCTGGAGAGTTGATAAGTTATCACGGAATGTTTAAAGAATTAGAAAGAGATATATACTTTGGTTTCTGGAATATTATTATTGGGCGAACTGCCTTGACACCTGGTGTATTCTTGATCAGAGCAACATCCTAAATAAAATGTCGACTCTTTAATAAACATTTCATACGCGAGTCTAACCTCATCGTTCTAGAGGTACCGGTATATCAACATCGGATCTCTCACAGACGAAGGTGCTTACGAACGTTGACAGTAAGTGCGGCTCCATTGAAAATCCCATCCATCTTGAATTCTTTAGTGACATGGAAATGGACAGCACGAGACTTGATCTGGTGGTATACCGCGTCGAGAGGCTGTTGCAGAATAGATAAGCATTGCTCCGCGATCAAGAGTTGACAGGCCTACATGAATGCCTCCACCCCTTCTGTTCAGACTCTCCAGGCCGGAGGTACTTTCTACCTCAATAATAAACCTATTTGAGATGACATTCGGTCTGCCGGACAACTTGAAAAGAGTGGAGTTGGTTCTGTCGGCGCAAACGACGAGTGCATTTAAGAGGACAAAGAACCCCACAGACTTCATGAAGCGCAGATAGACAAAGAGAAGGAGCGAAGAGTGTAAAGAACGTAAAGTGACCAGTCAAACGACCTGAAGCATTATAAACTTGCGCGGACTCATCAAAGAATTCTCAACATGCATGTGTTGGCAATGGAGAAGCATGCACTGTGAGAACCTACGAGACCACAAACTACTTATTTGAAGTTTGAATAACTTTCGCAGTGACTCGGAACAAGGTATCCATATGGGCGGTATACCCTCTTTCCCGGCTGCACCCTTCAATACGCACAGGTGACTGGACCATAGTATACAGTAGTGGAGAGGAGTAAGTAACTGTCAGCGCCGGATCACTGGTCCGGTCTATCATAGAGAGATATTGGCTATTTTGTTATGTTTCTGAGCCGTTCAAACGTCTAAACGAGTACAGGTACTATGCTCGTCGTAAAAGTAAGTTGAACCGATAAGCAGGGCGGCGAAGGGTCCTAGATGGTCGGGGAAGTTTCTTCGAAAGGGCAATATCCGAGACCTTCAAATTTGCTTCAAATGTCAAATAATTATGCAATCCGAGAGTCCGAGACCGACACGATGGAACTCACGACGTCCCCAAACACCAGTTTCAGCCCATCCTCGCCTATTGTCCCCCCAATCGACCTTACAAAACCTCTGAATCGGAACGATTTGACTTTCAATGTAAACCTTGACCAGAATGACAGTCATTCTCGCAATTCGTTCGTGTTTTCAAAATGGCTGGCCGTCTTGCGTTCTGTGTACCACAACCCGGAGACCCAGACGAATCTATTCTTGTTGAGGCATTTTTCTATTCAGAGAGATTGTTACGCGAACATGGAACAACTGATCCCAGAATCCCGTATCTATTCGCAGAGCTGCTCGTTCGCCTTGACGATTACGACTATGCCTTCGACTGCCTGAAAAACCTTGAAGCGACGCTTCCGATGCCTAGTACTGACATACATTTTGCCATAACCCAAGTTCAACGATTGCGCACAAGGAGAGTTAGCCAATCGCACCAAGGTGTGGTCTTGAAACTACCTTTTTGGCATCGAGTCTAATATCTACCATTATTCAAGCATTTCCAAGCTCAATCCATCTGAAATTGGCTGGGTGTATTCTGCCACAAAGTTGCGCCCCTCTCCCAAATATGCTGGTCCCCATCCAATTCGCACCATTGGAGTATCTTTCTTCCCATGATATGGAGCATCTGCTTCAGTCCATTTCCGTTCACACCAATGTTCTCGAGGGCGTCCTGAAACTTAACGCCGGTCAATGTGAATCGCTTATCACTCTCGGTTTCGCCTCGTCGACTTTCAGCCACGACAGCCCTTCTAATATGTCGGAAAATTATATTATACAAACTCTCCTTGATTCTCAAGCTGCTATTCAACTCGTTATGGATCGAGTTGGTTCAGCAAACGCGAAATTTGATGACCACTTCGTTTCTGAGTTGCATAAAACCTTTGCCTAACCACCCAGAAGGCGGGTGAAAGTTTCCTTGTATCCAGCTATATCGGTGGGGGATACCACATTTATTGTCCACCAGAAGATGTACCAGCGGAAATGAAGAAAATATTTGACATGCTTAGTGTGAGTCGTAGTCACTTTGTTCCGTGGTATCATCCCTTTAAATTTGACAGAACTGTTTCATACAGAACTACCTCACTGAAACCCAAAAGAGACCTGAGAATGGCATCTGGCTTGCGGCTTGGTTCCACCATCGCTTCGTGAATATCCATCCATTCCGGGTGAGTCTTGTCCTGCGGCGCAGTTGCGACATTGCATCTAATACCTTCATTAACCAGATGGCACTGATGACCGAGTGACCCGAGCTCTTGTTTCTGCAATTCTGCTGCAGTTCGGTCTTCTTCCTTTTCTAGTTGCCGATGAGGATAAGAATCTTTATTTCCATGCTCTTATGGTTGTAAGTTAATGTATCACAATAACCACTCTAATTCGAGCCCTTTGACTCCGATCTAAAGGCTGATGCTGATGGATCTAAGTAATCTTGTACCCCTCGCAAATTCATCGCTCGTCAGCAGTTGCATGCATATTTCTTGTGCAAAACCAGAGAACCTGTTGGTCAGAATTTAGGCGTCTGAGGATCGAAGCTTGGAGGAGAGTTAGTGAATTTCGATATGACCGTCACTGGGCAGCGCGCCCGTTAGGTGAGGATCAAATGATGAAGCTGTTGTATCCATATTGGGCACTATAGTGTCAATGCTTGCCGATGTTGCAGAAGAAATATCGGCGACAGTGGTAGTGGCCTGGTCGAGAAAAGGTGAAATGCTCGCGGATTGGGGTGTGTCGTGAACAAGAGACTTGGACAAAGTAGCACTTGGGCAAACTTCGGCCCTCATGGCGATAACCTCTTCGCACCATGTGTCAAAGGCTTCATTAGGTTCATAGTGCCTCTACACGAGATTGATCGGTAGGCGATTAATACTAACTTAATGGCAACTTACCCGGAACCATTCCAATCCGCCTCTCACTAATGGGGTGGGAAGACACGATAAAGCTTGAGTCTCATCATCATACTCTTCGAGTGGGAGGAAATAGTGGATAGTAAGGAGTTGATCGTGGATCATCTTGCTGGCATTTGCCCTTGATAGATGATATTCCCACTGCACACCATCAAGCTGGCTCTCAAACTCATCAAGTAGATGAGTTTTATCTGGAAGAACGCTGTATAATGCAGTGAGTGAACTTATCACAAAGTAGCACATGTAATTATAAATACCAGTCCTCGAAGTATATCCATGAGATCAATACATGGAGATGGTAACCAAGTATGGATCCATGACACTCCGCAGAAATTCCGCTCAAGAGAAATGAGATATCAGAATAAAATTTTCGAGTAGAAGAGGCGACCTCGTCCCAGCCTCCGTCTAAGGCAATATCATCGATCACTTCACAATAAGGACGCAATTTGCTCTTGCTCTGGAAAGTGTGACGTCGACCATCGAAGGAAAATATTATAGCATCTTCCTTAGATCTGTCGATGATATCCCGCAAGTGCTGAATCATAATAGTGATAGTGTGATTCGGATTCGGTACCACGTCGAGATTCTGTACTAGCCATTATTAGCAATGTAGCATTGACCTCAGATATAGACGGAAACTTACATGGAGCTGCTTGATCAACCATTGCAGTGACAGATAGGATGCACCCGCAGCATCAGGGAATGTTGAATCGTCTATCAGTCTTTTTGGCACGATGGGGTCGTTGTGCAATAACAGATTAATAACTTTATCCATTGCCGAGCCCTTTCGCAAATCTTCATCAATCCGGATGTCCCATCCATGTGTACAAAATGAGATGAAGATCACGCCAAACATGTCTAATCTATAGAACTGATGTGTTAGTGTACCAGCTATGAATTGAATGAACTGACTCTTGCACAGATTCCAACATCGTTATTCCGAATTCCAATGCATGGACAGCACTGTTCCGGTAGGTGACATACAGGTCTCCTGAACGAACCTCATCCTTGAGAAAAGCTTCATGATGTTGCATATCAACAAAAAAACCACAGTATTCCGGGTCGGGATAACTAGATATGTCCGCATTGATGAAATTCCAGTTTTCTTCCAAAAGTTGGAAAATTCTTGTGAGTGGAAGCCCAGTGAGCTGAGGGAGCCCATCCATGCAATGTGACCGACTCGGACTTTCGATCCATGCAGGTTCCAAACTCTGGAAGTCCTCCAAATGGGAAACCGGCACTAATGCAAGCGCTCCTGCAATCTTCCACACCTCTGAATTTGGCGATATTGTGAGAAAAAACGATCGATCATGTAAATCTGTTAATACGGTGATATATTTTCGGATATACTGACCATGTTGCCAGCAAGTTTTGAAGTCAGGTTAATACGTAATCAATAGGAACAGTCCTGATTCCTTACCTTAAATTTGCGAGGAAGAATTTTGTCGTCCAAGGCACAAAAAGTGTGGGGAAGAATTTTGTCCAAGGTACAAAGAATGTGGCGAAGAGCATCCAGGAATTCAGGACACGACTTCGACAAAGGTGGGGTCCTGCCCTCTTTGAAATCATTGAGATTCTTTTCGAGATGAGGCCAACCAAACGTATCCAAATGTATATTGGCAACTTGCAAATCTTGATGCAACAGGGAATGAATAACTCCCCATGTACTTCGGTGAATCCTCTGTGATTTTTCACTACAGGCAATTGATCAAAATCATCAATTCCAGGAGTACAACCTACATACCCCTTTGAGAGACTCTCAGCGAGTAGAGCATCCAAACTAGCCTTCATCTTCTGATAAGCAGTGTCCAAGTTAACATGGAACCTCCCACTCCTTCTGTGGTCGATGAGAAACTCAATAAAGGATTGATGGTGGACGGAGAGTTTAGGAGAATAAAGTTGAATGATTATTTCATGAGGCCAATCATCGGGTGGTAGGTCGGGTGGACTGGGAGGCCACTCCACATTGACGATAGCAGGAAACCATCGAAGAATGATTGAAAAATCGTCGGGATGCAGTCCAGATACGGCGGAATGGTCGGCGATCGTAAGCTGATAATATTTGCGATCGACATCTAGTAGTCGCTCGGCTAACAGGGAATGGAGGAAACTAGGGAGAATTTCTTGACAAGGACATGATTCAAGAATTTGCGTGTAGAGCTCATCCATATTCGAGAAAGCATTGCTTGGCTGTCTTTGAAGTATAAGAGCCAATTGACGTGTCGGAGGGACCACGTCCGAGTCTACAAATCTGAGAACTGTACTGGCGTAGAGAAATTGACCTGACGCCCGATCTACAAGAGTCGAAAGGTCCTCTTCGGAAGGCCATGGCCGTCTGACCATGGACACAAGATCAAATCGTCGTTGGTACATCTCGTCGAAACCAGACCTCAAGAATTGTCGCAGTTCCTCACGGGTTTGGTAGTCGTCGACGAGCGTGATGGAATAATGGTGCCGATCCAGTGGTCGTAGTATGCGGAATGTTTCGCTGATTTGAGGCTCAGGTCGACTAGCGATAAGGAACCGAAGTCGGATATGATCGTTCATGACAGCAGAGAAGATGGCTTTGAGAATGAGGCGCTGGAAATTAGGGCCTTCACATTCATCTAGCCCGTCTATGAGGACAGTTGGCGTAGTACGGAAGGGAGCAAAGGCCACTTCATGAAGTGGCTTGGTGATAAGATATTGGAGCTGGGCGTTGATTGACTTGGAAAGGATAGTAGGATCTTGAATTAGGGCGTTATTTACGGCTTGGCGCATGTCGGGGATGGTGATGGCAATTTGGTAGGCAATTGTTGGAATGAGGTACTTGGCTTGATCACGATGTGACTTGCCTCTACCGAAGAAGAAACTCGCAGCGAGGAGATGGTTTGAATTGGTGTCACCGCGGAGCCTGTCAGCGATCGTCTGCATAACGGCTGTTTTCCCATTGCCGAACGGTCCACTGAGCCACATAACGCTCTTACGAGGGCTGGGATCCGTGATCCAGTCCATGATGTCCTTGATTACCTTTTCACGAGTACCTTGAGCACACCTTGGTGGGGTGTCGCGATCGGAAGCGTCATGACCAGCAGAAAGTGAGGCTGCCTGACGCAGAATTGATAGGCCTACTGGACGCGTCATATATGTGCTGAGATACCATTCTCACAAGATCGCTTACCTGGTTCGGACTCGGAGGAGCAGTTAACATTTTGTTGCCAATAACCTCCAATTATTGAGAGACTATTCTGACCACGAATAAAGGACGCTTGTAGAGGTGGATTAGAAGACATGGAAATACGTGTGGAGGGCGACGAGGATGCTGTACGCAGTTTTCGGCCTCGTGGCTGCTGTAAAGTAAAAGTAACATTGACACTGGCGTCGGGTGGTGAGGGTTTTTAGAGGTTGCGCATATGTCACGAGGTGATGGTCCTTATTGTCCGACAATAATCTTATAATCTTACCTCCAACAGAAAGACGAAACCACCATGTCGCCTGTCTACCAAGCAACAGCTTCAGCACCCGTAAACATCGCAGTCATCAAGTTTGTCGACTTATCATCCCTGCCATGCAACTCCTTGACATCCTTTTAGATACTGGGGCAAACGCGACACCAAGCTCATCCTTCCAACAAACTCATCGCTCTCAGTAACTCTTGACCAAGACCACCTTAAATCTACTACCACGTCCCGCGCAGACCCCTCTTTCGTGCGCGATCAGCTTTGGCTGAACGGGGAGGATGATGAGATCAAGCCGGGAGGCAGGTTGGCCACCTGTATTTCAGAAATGAAACGCCTCCGCAAGGAAAAAGTGGAGGATAACGATCCAGATGCGCCCAAGGTGCGTTAACCACCGTTGCAATTTTTTTCTTCTATCAATTTCGACGCCCAGCTGTCAACATACAATGTCCGTATCGCATCGTACAATAATTTCCCAACTGCTGCAGGGCTGGCATCGTCCGCGTCTGGATTTGCAGCTCTGGTTTCATCTCTCGCTTATCTCTACGAACTCCCAATTTCCCCCTCTGAACTCTCCCTCATCGCACGCCAGGGCTCCGGGTCTGCTTGTCGATCTCTGTTCGGAGGTTTCGTTACATGGGAGATGGGACAAGATCCTTCAGGTTCGGACTCCTTTGCCATCCAAGTAGCCCCAAGGGAGCACTGGCCAGAGATGCACGCTCTCATCTGCGTTGTTTCGGATGACAAGAAGGGCACGTCGTCCACCAGCGGAATGCAAAGATCGGTAGAGACCTCCTCATTACTTCAGCACCGCATCAAACACGTCGTTCCTGAAAGAATGAACCAGATGCCTGCCGCGATCCTAGCAAAGGACTTTTCCACCTTTGCTGAAATCACGATGGCCGACTCAAACCAATTCCATGCCGTTGCTCTTGACACAGATCCACCCATCTTCTACATGAACGACGTGAGCCGGACCATCATCGCCCTGATCGTTGAATACAACCGCATCTCCGTTGAAGCAGGCGCTGGTTACAAGGCCGCATATACCTATGACGCGGGGCCGAACGCTGTAATTTACACCTTGGAAAAGAACGTGAAGGAGATTGCGAGTTTGATCTTGGCTTACTTCCCCCAACAGCCAGGCGAGTTTAAGGACGTTTTCGGCTTATTCGGAGAACAGGGCGCGAGAGATGTTAATGCATTCGCAAAGGTCCCCGGTGGCTTCAACGAAGCTGTGGCGAAAAGATTTGAAGTTGGCGCGGTCAAAGGTCTTATTCATACTCGCGTCGGAGATGGACCGAGGAAGTTATCAGATACGGAGAGCCTTTTGGCTGTAGATGGTTTCCCAGAGACCTTACCACGGAAGTGATTAAATTTTCGAAGGTGGATTTGTTCGGAGAATCTTCATTACTTAGTTGCAGGCACGGGGGTAGTTTACTCACGATATTAGTCCTGAATTTCATCAATAGCTAGTTCTAACTTCATAGCTTTTTATCAAAATAAAGTCGGCAAAATGGAAGGTTCGATCACGGCGGATCTAAGGGTTCTGAGGAACTCGGACGCCAAAGGCCTCACTTAACCACGAGTCATAGTCCCCTTCATTGAGAGGATCGCCAGTGATCCTCAATGCGCGAACCAAAATACGATAATCACCGTTGGGAATGGTGGTTCCGTTGGCAAAGTTAGGACTAAGTTTGAGGCTCTCAAAGGTATCGCCCGATGCCAACTGAAGAAATGGATAAACAAAAGGTAATGCCAACATCTGTAAGGAAAAGATACGTACCTCACTATCCCTCGATATGTATTGGAAACCAGCTATACTGCCAATAGTTTTCACCTGGGCGAATGACCCGCCTTTATGTAAATTGGGAAAGGTGACGGGAGCAGATTGCGTTTCCAAGTCCCGTGAAGAAATAGTGGGGTTAAACTTTATGTCTTTGTCGACAAGGTCAATGTTGAATGACCGTGTGCCAAATACGAATCTAGATCGGAATTGAGTATTTTTGTTTTATATCAACAAAAAATTATTGCAAACCTTTCAAGAAGGGATGGGGCGTCTTCATTCACGAATGTATAGTTCCTTGGACTTGTTTGCAACGTGCCCTTTTCGTTTAAAAGAGCGGGAAGCTTTATACCAAAAATGTGGTCTGTATCATCGATCACCTGCTTGTCTTTCAAGCCCGCTGCTAGTCCGAGATAGCTGACGTGGAACGAGTCTGAGACCGAAGAGCCTTCTACCTCTATGAAGCCAGAGAACACGGGGTAAGTCGAACTATCGATACCAGTGGTGGGGAAACGGAATGTTGCCGTGACAATTTGGGTGCCGCCTGCTTCAAGGGAAAAGTGTTCCGGGGAAATTAGAACGGAAGCCGACAAATTGCTTTGAGGAACAGGCCCGAGAGATGTGAAGATCGTGCTGGGGCGGACTGTCAATGCAGTACCAGCAGGTAGGTGGTTCACCTTATAGGACTTTGAGATATTTCCATTGTTTTTGACTCTAAATGTCTGACTGTTTTAAATTCCAAGTTAGAATTCAGAAGATGAAACCCGAAAATTTGTACACATACACGGGATGGAAATGGGATGTGTCATTAAGAATCAGCTCTCCGGGACTAACGCACGTCGTTGAATGAATGGCATCGTAGGCGTTGATCAATCCTGCACCTTGTTGTGTTACTGTTTGGAGAGGCTCTCCATCCGTTTTCGAAGATGGCACCACACGAGCAGTGGTCTGGAATAGTGTTCGCGCATGAGTAGATACAATCTTAGATTTGCCTTTCGTGGAGAGAAGGAGAGCGGCACATCCAGCCACAAAAGGGGTTGCCATGGAGGTTCCAGAAAGAACACCATATGAACCGAGATTTGTTGGCATAGTGGACAAAATATTTCCCCCTGGTGCTCCAATCGCCGGTTTGAAGAAAAAGTCATTGGTAGGACCATAGCTAATGTTGGATCGGTTAGAAGTTAATGACGTCGGAATGAGATTGGTGAGGAACCCACCTGGAAAACTTCGAGATGAGTCCACCATGAGGATCTGTGAAGTCGCCATGTCGACCCCCTTCTGGGAATGTAAGGGCAACCTCAACACCTGAGGCAAATTGATTGACCAGCTATTGAAATATTTGGTTAACAAGATCAAGCTTTCAGGTGTTTTACACATACAAATTCGCCATCAGAAGCTTGGATCAGGGCGGAGTTTCTGTATTCGCCCGTAGAAATTGAACCCATGCCATTCCCGTTGCTGAAGAAGGTTGAAAGTCACGTCGAGTTACGAAAAACATATTACTTACTCGTAGACTAAGACAAGATTGCCGCCTTTGGTTGCCACATTCTTCAATTTCTGAACCTGTCCAAAACATCTGTATGGGCACATGACTCATATCATTGGTGGACTTACGAAAGCGCATGTACCACGTCTGATAATCGTAACATACTTGGATAGGTCCGGCGTAGTGCTGGGAAGAGGGCTACAGGCATCTGCAGCAACCGTTGTATCATTGGACGTGACATAGATCGGAAAAGAACCAGTTGTTGGAAGGGGCTGGATGGAATAATAGATGATAGGATCATGTACGACACCATAAACCAGAACGCTCTGCAGGGGAACGAACGTGCTATGGACAAAAATAAGCAAAGATAAAACAATTTAGACATACTTACTTGTCAACGGAAGCAACTGAAATAACGTCGATCCCTGTCCCCGGTTGGGACGCATACCAAGCTCCTGAAGCACCCTAATTAACATTGAGATTAAATCGCAGGCTGATGATGTATCCAAGAACAACATACCTCATTCCCTGCAGCAATCGTAACGATTTTGCCAGAGGCAGCGATCCTACTGGCAACGACGGATGCAGTGCTCTCAGTCCAGCCACCTGGTGCGCCAAGGGATAGTGTAAGAATGTCGTTGCCGTCCTTGACACCCTGAAGTAGGGCTTTGATGATGACTGCAGAAAAATGGGTTGGAAGTTGGGGAAGGACGATATTCTATCACGCACTATCGTCGGAAACTGTGCCACTACATCCAAAAATTCTGTAGGCGGAGAGAGATGCTTCGTAGGCAACGCCGCTTATATTAAAGGGGTTGTTCGGGTCAGCGCCAATGATACCCTACTGAGTGTCAACTTGATATGACAACCGGTTAAAAAGAATGCATACTGCAACATGGGTTCCATGACCTTTAGAGTAATTGTGAATGAATGTTTACAAGAAGTGTTGACACGAACCATGACACTTGTCCACGGGATCAGGCCCAGGGATAGGCTCATTAGTACCATTATAACCAGGTCCGACAAAATCATAACCACTGACGACCTTGAATCCTGGTCCGAACCCACCTCCAAGCGCAGGATGAGTGTAATCAACCCCAGTATCGAGGCTGGAATGTTACGACTTGACACGAGATTGCGTGAAGAACCAAAACAACACTGACATTCCAATTTTGATTTTAGATCCAGTGATCCCCTCTGCGTGCAACTTGTCGACGCCCTATAAAGGAAAGAATTGTTCCAAGGGGTCCTTTGAATGGAAATTACTCGACCTCACTGTCATTACGTGCGTCGATTGGGTATCAGGCGGAACGGCGGGATCATGGAGGCCAGAAACTACTTTTGATGTCACTGGCCTGATAGGGACGAGGTACATTAAGTGGCTTAAATCAAAAACGTGGATGAATACTTTACTTGGGAACTTCGTATCGTACGATTGGGCGAACAGCTTTCACGCCAGGCGTGCTGGCGAGAGAGGCAGCGTCTTGCGGACTCTGGAGAAGCATTCATCTTTTCATATATGATAATCCCGAGGAATATACCTTTACTATCACTGCAACACCGACAAAAATATCAGTCGCATCGTATTCCTGAGTGACCTCGTAACCGATGGCACGCTCTCGGAAAGACTCGTAGACTGCATCGAGTGACTGTCCCAGAAAAAAATGAGAAATTCAAGAGAAATGTTGGGATGCTCACCCGAGTGACAGGTCGATTATTTGCGATGCGAAACAGGCCATCCACTTCGACAATGAACCGGTTGGGTATAATATTACCAAGTGAGTGGGATGTTAAAACACTCGGAAGAGGAACCTGAGCTGCGAGAGCAATGGAGGCCAGTAGTAAGGCAGTAGCAGTCCTCATGACGATTCCGTGTAGACCAGGAGTCCAGAAGAAAGAGCCAATCGTTATCCCCCACCATAGTAAATTTTATACGGGGGCTCGAACGTGTATAGAGTGCCAATTTTGTTCGAAGAAGAAAGCGCCATTACGACTTCTACAAGATGTTGATGCACTCTGAACTTGATCGCCAACGCCGCCATGCTTCTGACGCTAATACGTAATAAGCGACTAACCTCATGGACAATGGTGAAAAATCTTGACTGTCTGGGAGTCTTGCAATGAGCAGACAAAAAAGCCGTAAAACATGGTCGAAGCCTGGCTCGGATGATCCGGCCCGCAAACGTAGCAAAGTCGCTCCTCGATTTGTCCTACAGCCCAACAACGGGTGTTATATGAACGAAGATTTTCACAGTTCCACTTACACAAAGCAGCGGACATATCCAAGAACAGACCTTCGACAGTTCTTACGGCGGCTGTATTCGAACATGATTATGTAATATGGGGGCCTCAGTATCCCGCCATATATGTCAATTTGAAACTGGCTCCTACGATTTACAAAGGCCCCTGAGTCCCAGTACATAAATGGTGGACGAGCGAAGCCAGACAAGGGAAAGTCATAAAATAGAAGGGGAATAGATATAATATATTGAGAGATGTCGATGGGGACTAAGGAGAAAGAGCCTAGAGGAAAAACTTCTCTGCATAAGTGAGGGATGAGAAGATTGGGCCTCCAGAATTGCGGAACCCGCAATCACGACGAGTATTCACTTTTTGCTTCCCATGCTAGTTTTCTTCCGCCAAAGGCGTTGTGCTTCCCGACAATGCTCCAAATGCTCGAAGAAACCCATTTCAGTGTACGACCAGTCCCGTCTGTTCCGCAAAGCGCTACTCATATCTACTGTTAGCTTATTCATCCGGTAACTCTTGTCAGATGCCCTCTTGCAGCCTTTGCATGCGAGACCGATGTGCGTTGTACGCGATGTGGGATCAAAGTAAGGGAAAGGAATGGTTACCATGAACCGAGTGATATGATCAACCGTTCCTGTGGCTGCATTTTGTCGTTCGGAAGTAGCCTCTGCATGAGACATTTTCGATTCTATGTACTTTGCAAGACGTTGCCCCCCACCGTGAGTCATGGTCGCCACTTGAAGAGCGGTCGCTCGGCTGAGAAGACGACGTCGCATTATGTAGTATTTGCTGCTGTAGGTACCTGGTAAGGTGGTCACAATGGGGACTTTTGCAAGTGACTTCTTGGTGAGCCCAAACACTGCCCTTGCTCGGCTTTCTCCCATTGGCATGAGTTTGGGAGACCTTCGCAAACATAAGAAACAACACCGGATACACTCCGGGATCCAGAGAAATGCTCCAAAGTTGCCGCAGATACGACAGGATGGGGAACAAAAGGCTTGAAAGACCTCGTCCACGGTGAAGCAGTGAGATGCTCCGGTTCGTATCAGGGCAACGAGAGCGCGGGGCGCGTGACTCCAGAGATGCTTGTACGGGAACGATGCGCGGACAATCGTTCGTGCTTGTCGGTTGAGCAAGCTGAACATAGAGATTGTGTACAAATTAGAATACCGCAGTATTTCGTTGAGCAGCTCGATGGGAAATGGATTTAAATCTCCAAGGGTGGCAAAAGTTGAAGGTGAGTCGAAGTGAACAATAATATTTGCTCGCAGCCTTCTCTGAGTCTTACTGGGAATGGGTTCAGACAACACGCTGGAGTCAAATATTCGAGGGTGATAAGTGAGCACACGTAGGATCTTGTGTTGTGAGCTATCCACAAACTGTGGTTGAAACATGAGAAGCAGGGTGGGAATCCTAAAGATTCGACATACAGTGCCACTCAGAAAGGCATCGTCATTTCAGCGTCGTTTCGAGGCTTATAAGCAAGCAGAATAAAATATGTACATTAAGAAATATTAAATTATCTGAAATTATGCCAAATCATCATTATAGTCGGACTGATATTGTAAATCATCATCTCCATTACCTGTCCCCCTTCTGTCCGGCTGAGAATTGAAGCCTCTTTTCTTGAAGCTTGACAGTGTGTTGTAACCGAGTGGAAATGACATTAGCCGAGCCC